>Ga0310690_10001234_pt1 | contig 46685 bp, 43 predicted proteins | sample AusTroGonzalo_MG_2_FD_207661 | JGI IMG/M metagenome (GOLD analysis project Ga0310690, IMG submission 207661) | Bovine rumen microbial communities from tropical cattle in Woodstock, Queensland, Australia - Gonzalo_04 (v2) (version 2) | ecosystem: Host-associated > Mammals > Digestive system >... | reverse complement strand
CGGCGTACTGCGTACTGTGTGTACGTTTGTTACGTCCACCTGTATCGGAATTTGGTTCATCCCGGGGTACGCGATAGAGGAGTCAAATTCTATATTCCCGTTGATGATTATACCGTCGCCGGGGGTGCTGGTATGTACGCTTGCACGGTACGCATAGTACCCGTTGGATTTGCCCATTTCGCCTTCGTGTTCGTAATTGCCGTCCCATGCGGCGCAATAACGAATCGGGGACCCCCAACCGTCTTTACTGCGGGGTCTATCCCCAAACGAACGGGCTCCGTCCGATAAGAAATAGAGACAATCGGAATATTCAGCTCCATCATAACATTTATGGCAATAATAACGCTGTGACCCCATATCCCACACGACACATTGGTTCCAATAGCTACCGTTCGCCCAATGCCAATCTCTATCGGCTTTATGGTCATCACCCAGTCCACCAGAAACATCAAATGGACAATAGTTGGTTAGATTCCCATCTGCATCATATACACCATCGGGGTAGTAACCTGCGTTAATAGCGCCTTGCTGTCCCTCGCCACAATACATAGCAACATATGTCGCGCCCACACAAGTACCCCATACAGTATTATTGGAATTATGCCAACCGGCATTTGAACACTTGTACGAACCGCAGTTTAAGTGGCGCAACTCCGCCGAATTAGCCGAAGGGAATAAATCAATCGTACGGACGGGCGGCGTTTCGTCTTTATTCTCTACGTTCTTGCCGTTATAGTATTTGACAATGTCAAAGCGGACTTCTTGTAAAGGAAAAGAAATAGAATACGTACTCATCCCAACCGGAAAGTTGTTACAATACACGTCCATACACAACGCCAAGCAATGGTTCGGATAGTGGTGATTGTCATTACTAAGTTCTGTGGAAGGATACGGCTGATCGTACTCAATCAACGCGGAACTGACCCACGGATCGCCTGCACCCTTATTTGTCTGTACCGTATTGCTCTTTGGAGAAGGCGTATCAACAAAACTGCGGTTGAACGGATCCGACGTAGCGTCTGTTCCCCAATTACAATATATCCTATCCTTAGTAGGACGATAGGCCGGTCGTGTTACGTTACCTTCACCATCTTTCTCTTCATCATAATAAAGATCTCTGTAATACACGCCGACGCCTTTTACTTCGGCCGTTTGGGCAAACACGGGTAAAGGGGCGAGTCCCGCCACGATGGCTAAAACGGCGCAAATGACCGCTCTGCCGACGATGATTTGGCATAAATTTTTCAGTTTGTTCATGGTACAGTTCCCTATAAAAACGGTTTTCACTTTTTATTTTTCACAAAATTATTGCGTGCTTTTTATCGTACGCGAAAACGGCAACCTGTTTTTTTAAAACAGGACGCCGATACTACCCTCTCTTAAATTTTTACACTTTATGACCGTTTCGTCAAGAGAATTTTTGATGTTTACGGCTCAAACCCAGGGAAAACAACCCTTACTCGCCGTCCGGCTGGTCCAGCTGGTCGGCAATTTCGCGGTACACCGCATAATGTCCGCGCCCGTTTTGCTTGGTAATGTAGAGGGCCTTGTCCGCCTTTTCAAACAACTCATCAGACGTGTCGGCATCCATCGGGAAAGAGGCAATTCCCTGGCTGATACTCAAATGAACTTCTTTATCTTCGGTATAGCGGGTGGGAAGCGTGATGGCGGAAATCAATTCCTGTAAGCGGGCGGCGATTAGTTTGGCTTCGTCGCTGTTGGTGCGCGGGAGCATAATGACAATTTCGTCCCCGCCGAAGCGGCAGGGGGTGTCCGTCTGGCGCAGACAGGAACGTACCACTTTGCTCACTTCCTGTAAGGCCCAATCCCCGATTTGGTGCCCGTAGGTATCATTGATTTGTTTGAACCAATCTATATCCATAATCATCAGGGAAAGCGTTAAATTAAACCGTTTGGCGCGGTAAATTTCTTCCGCCATTTTTTCGTTGAAGTAACGGCGCACGGGCAATTTGGTCAGTTCGTCGTAATTGGAAAGTTCCTGTACGCGCTCAAACAGACGGGTATTGTCAATAGACAGCGCCATCTGCGAAGCAAACTGCTGAAGGGAAATGAAATCCAAAAATCCGATCGGGCGGCGGGATAAAATATTATCAAACGCCAAGAAACCTACTTTGTTGCGCTGTACTTTAAGGGGAATATAAAAGACACTGCGCGTGGAACGGTACGTAACGGAGGACGAAAAAACTTCCTTTAATAGTACGCTTTCCTGTTCGCCCAGTGCGGAAACATCCCCATGCATGACTTCGCCGGAAACGTCCACCCCCAGCACCGATTTTATTTTTCGCCCGTACGCATCCGTCAAGTACAAACGCACGCGGTCAAAACGGAAATATTTTTTGACCCCTTTTAAGATGAGTTCCAATCCGTCGTTAAGCCGCAATGAAGAAGCAAATATCGTGGATAAATCGTTCAGCGCGGTGGAAACATTTAACCGCTGGTTTTTGGTTTGGTCAATTTCCGTATTGCGTAAATTGTGCGAAATTTCCTGCGCGAGCGATTTAATCAAATCCTTTTCCTGCGGCGTAAAAACGCGGCTCTTGCGAAAGCGTTCCAAGCGGATCACGCCTACTTTTTCCTGCATATAGGTATGTACTTCGCCGTCGCGCAGTTCCATGCTGGGGCGTTGCCATTTAATAAGCGCATACAGGGCCGGATAACCTAAATCCGTCGTTTCCGCCACGCCGTGTTGTAACAACTGTTTGAGAAAAGCCGGCTCGCCGATAACGGAAATATCTTCCTGCTTATCCATACAATATTCTTTTTTACACATCATCCGTAGCGAAAGTAGCGCCCGTTCCTGTTGCCAATCAAAAAAATACGCACGGTCCAACTTGAAAAGATTGCGAAGCACCGGCAACGCACACTCCAACAGTTCCCGCTTGTTTTGGAACGATTGATTTAAGTGTTTATGAAATTTATAAAGGGTATAGGATTTTTTATCAAACATATTTTATCCCTCGTATATGGACAGTAAATATTCTATTTCTTTGGCGGCTTGGTCCAAAGCGCGGTCCAAAGCGGCCTGCGTGAAACGGCCTTCCACAATCTGCGTGGCACAAACGGCTAAAATATGTTTCAGAATTTCCATAATCGTGCCCGTAATCGTGATGTTCGGCAGCGTACGCGCCGACGATAAAATATTCCCATACGCCACTAAACGCTGCGGCGCGGAAGCAAGTAATTTGTAAAACGGTTCTTCAAACGCGGGGAAAACATCTATCATGGAAGTGTATTTTTTTTGGTTATCTTCCCGCGCGCAGAATTTAATAAATTTAAGCGCGTTTTTCTTTTCCTGCGATAACACATTGATAAACAAATTCATCCCCGACAAATACGCCTGCGATTGTGCCCCCGTCGCCGGAACGGGCAACGTGCGTACGCGGGTGGTGCGCCGCGCGCCGAACGTGGAAAGACCCTGCTTGCGGGAAATCATCATGCTGGCTTTGCCGGAAACCATTGTTCCCAGCGAACCGCGCTCGCGCAGAATCGGCATATAATTGCGAAGCGCCAATAATATATAGGAACGCAGTCCCTCTTTAAATGCCTTCGTGCCGACGGCCGTTGTGGCAAAATCGGACGAAACCAAATCCACACCTTTTCCCCACACGCACGGAAGCGCGTTACGCATGGAAAGCGAACCGCGCCAATCGCTGTTTTGTACGGGATAATAACCGGAAACGTCTTTAAATGTGTCGCGCAGTTTTTCGCAAATTTCCAAAAATCCTTTCCAAGTGGATAAATCACGCGCCGGATCGGACGTGACCAATTTCAAATGGTCGGCCCGATAGTGAAGCGCACTCATATCGCACCACCACGGATACGAAAAAATATCTTTCGTGCCCGGCTGATAACAATGGTCTTTTAAGGCAGGCAAACAATCGGTCAGCGATAAAGACGAATCCAACTCCGACAAATTCGTCGCCACTCCTTCGCGCACCAAAAGGGCCGTCCAATAATGCGGAATTTGGATAATATCCGGCACTTCTTCTTCGTGCGTGGGGTGCTTTATGGTAAACATACGCCGCCACAACACGTTGCGCGTAAATACACGAACGGAAATATCCACGGAAGGATTTTCCTTCTTAAAAAGAGAAATAAACGAAGCGTAATTTTCTTTTGAACGGTCCCCGGAATCGGGCATTACCCATAAAATCATAAAACCTCACTTTCCCCAACTGCGAACCTTCATATTGGGGTTAATATCTATATTTTTTTTACACGGTTTTCCCGTTTTCTCCGCATGCGCTAATTTTTTATATGCCGCCAACGCAATCATAGCGGCATTATCCGAAGATAATTTGCGTTCCACAAAGTGTACCGTTATTCCCTGCCGCGCGGCTTCTTTTTCCATCTGTTCGCGCAGAAGTGTATTAGCCGCCACGCCGCCGCCGACCGCAATATGACGTACCTTATATTTTTTGGCGGCGAGTAACGTTTTTGTAACAAGCGTATCCACCATGGCCTGTTCAAAACTTGCGCATACATCCGGTATATTAAAATTTTGATGATCCCGCAAGTAGTAACTGACCGAAGTTTTTATTCCGCTGAACGAAAAGTCCCACGTGTTGGGAAGTAACGGACGCGGAAACGCAATCGCATCCCGACGGCCGGATAACGCCTGTTTGGATACCTGCGGACCGCCCGGATAGGCAAGCCCCAACAGTTTGGCTACTTTGTCAAAGGCCTCGCCGGCAGCATCATCACGCGTTTTACCGAGCACTTTATATTGTCCGTAATCCTTCACGTACCACAGTTCCGTATGTCCGCCGGAAACCACCAGCGCCACCAGCGGAAATTGTAACCGGTTTTTTACTTCGTTTCCTTCAAAATCACACGCAAAAATATGGCCTTCCAAATGGTTGACACCTATTAAATCCGCCTCTTTAAATTTGGCAAGTGTTTCCGCCGCCACCCGTCCGACCATTAACCCGCCGGGCAAACCGGGGCCGCTGGCAAACGCCACACAGTCAACGGGAGAGTCCCCCATGGCCTGCGCCACCACCGCGGCAATTTTAGCGGCATGGGCGCGGCTGGCAAGTTCCGGCACGACACCGTGGTATTTTTTATGTTCGTCAATTTGGGAATAAATCACGTTGGACAAAATTTCCTTTCCGTCTTTAAGTAGCGCGGCGGACGTTTCATCACATGTAGATTCAATTCCCAAAACGGTAAAACCTTTTTTCATACTTACTTACTGCCTTCTTTCTGCGCTTCCTTTTCGTCAGTTTCTTCTTTCTCTTCGGAAGATTTTTCTTTTTCTTTTCGTTCCTGTGCTTCTTTTTCCGCCTGTGCCTTCGCATCTTCCAGCGAAATTTCGCCCGTTAAAATAGCAACGGCTTTATCCAGCACAGGGTCTTTTTCCGTATTTTTAAATTCCGGATCTTTTTTACCGGGCGTATAAATAAGTTCATTATACTGTTTGAAAATTTTTGCTTCCGCTTCCGCCGAAGCAAACACTTCCACATCCGGCCAAATACCGCCCTCGTCGGCTTTGTCTTTATCGCGGTAATTGCGCTGGATCAGTTTGCCCGCCGGCGTGTAGTATTTGGCAATCGTCAACTTCAGCCCGGCCCCGCCGGAAAGCGGCATCAACTGCTGTACGCTGGCCTTTCCGTAAGTGCGGTTTCCGATAATAGTTGCGCGGTGGTTATCCTGAAGTGCGCCGGATACAATTTCGCTGGCGCTGGCCGAAAATTGGTTGACCAGCACGACAAGCGGCAAATCCGGATATTTCGGCGTGCCGGACGTTTTATATTCCTTATAATATTCTTCTTTGCGTCCTTGCGTAAAAACAATCATTTCGCCGTCTTTCAAAAACAATTTGGAAATATCCACCGCCGAAGGTAATAATCCACCCGGATTGAAACGCAAGTCCAGCACCAAGGATTTCATCCCCTGCTTGGTTAATTTTTCAAGTGCTTTTTGTAATTCCTCGGTACTGTGGCCCGAAAAATCTACCAGATACACATACCCTATTTTGTTGGGGATCATACGGAAATAGACCACTTCCGGCACAATCGTCGCACGTTTCAAAACGATATCTTGCGTTTTATATTCGCCTTTCTCGTTTTTGCGGGAAATCGTCAGTTTCACTTTACTGCCCACTTTACCGCGCATCAGCGCAACGGCATCTTCCAAATTCATCCCTTTGATATCTTTATCGTCCACCGCCAAAATGCGGTCTTCGGGCATTATTTTGGCTTCATACGCCGGCGTGTTCGGAAGCGGCGAAGACACCGTTATAAATTTACCTTTTTTCTGAAGGCGGCAACCGATTCCGCCAAATTCTCCCTTCGTTTCGTTTTTCAATGTTTTATAATCGGCCGCATCCAAATATTGGGAGTAAGCGTCCAACTCGCCCACTACGCCTTTAATGGCACCGGCAATAAGCGTGTCGGTATCGGTTTGTTCCACGTAATTTTCTTTGACAAATTCAATGACATCCACCAGCGTACGCAATTTTTTCAAACTGCTTTCCGCAGCAGCATACGCATAGGGAAACAACGTCCCCACAAAAAACATAACGGCTACTAATATACTGTAACGACTGATGGCTGATTTTTTCATAGTTTATCCTTGTTTTAACCAATATTCCGGATCCACGGCCGTAGTGCCTTGGCGGATTTCAAAATAGAGCGCATGTTGCCCCGTACCCGACGAAGATTGGGCATCTTTTCCTACCGTACCCAACACGCCTTGTGCCGGCAGTTTATCGCCGACGTTTGCTTTTATTTCCTTCAAAAATCCGTAAATCGTAAAAATACCTTTTCCGTGGTCCACAATGACCACATTTCCGTACGAACGGAACGGCCCCGCGTAAATGACGCTTCCTTCCTGTACGCTGCCGACGGACGTTCCTTCCGCCGCCGAAATTTTAATACCGTCCCGGAAAATCCACGTATTTAAATCGGCGCGGTACTCTTTACCGAACTTGCTGATAATTTTTCCCTTCACCGGCCACGCGAGGGAGTGGGCCGGCATATCTATTTTGGGCCCTTCGTATGTTTTGGTCTCATTTTTACCGGTCTGTGTTTTTTTCGCGGCGGCCGCCTTTCGTTTCCTTTCAAAAGAGGCCAATAAATTATTCAGTTCCGTAGCGGATTTATTCAGTTCGTTAATTTCCTTACGCACCGCATTTACTTTGCGTTTGGTTTGGTCCAAATCTTGTTTCTTTTTATTAAAAGATTGGGAAATCACTTTTTCTTCCGCTTTGATTTGCGACGTTTGTGCCAATAACTTTTTGTTTCGTTCTTCAAACGAGTGAATCCGCTCTTTTGCTTTCTGCGTTTGCTTTTCAAGTTCGTCGGAAAAAACGGCTTTATGTATCAGCATACGTTCGGCAAAAATCTGTTGTTCCAAACTGTATCCGTCCGGGCAAATATCACACGAAGGCGTAAAATAAAATTCGGCCAGTTCGTCGTTTACAACCCCTTGCCACATCGGCATACTTCTTTCCAACGCGGTCCGTTTTTCTTCTACGGAAAGCAAATTTTGCTCTAACGCGGAAATATCGGCCTCTAACTTATTTTTCAACTGTTCCGTCCGCGCTTTTTGCGATTCCAACGCGGAAATTTCTTTGGAAATTTTCTTTTCCTGTTCTTTGTATTTTTTCAGTTCCTTTTCTTTTTGTGCGGTTTGGCTTTTCAATTTTTCCAATTTTTGCTGATGCGAAGATGCCTCGTCGCAAAACAGCGGCGCGGCCGTAAACACCAGCAGAAAAAACAGTCCTAAAATTTTTGCCATTTAGCCAACGTCCATCCCATTAAAGCACAAAAGGTAACTAATAAAATTTGTCGTCCCCACGTTGTAAAAGCGGCAACCGCCGGCACCAAAAGCCCCGTCGGGAAAATGAACAACGCCATTACTCCCGCCGCCAATACTCCGGCCAACATACCGCTTACCACACCGCCCAGCGTGTACGCAAACGAGCGTTCCGCCTGTGCGGCTTCCACCAAAAACATAAACAGCAAAAATACGAGTAGCGCAACCACCAGCGTTATCCGTAAAATTTTGGAACACAGCGCGGCATAAAACGCAAAGGACGCGTGCGTGCGGTTATAGTACGGCGTTAAGACGGCATATTCCGCCGCCAAACTATCCGCCAGCGGTTCTGCGTTATTCATCCCCTGCGGCGTTAATTTTACTTCAAAGTACGCGGGCATTTTATTTTTGCCCATCAGCAAAACGGCCTGTACCAACTGCGGATTTTGTTTTTGGACGGTTTCCATGGCCTCTTGCGGGGAATATAATTTAACGGACGCTATATCCTTTTTTTGATTCAAACTTTCCCCGATTTGCGTGAGCGTCGCGCTATCCACCGGACCGTTTATTTTTAAAATAATTTTGAACGAATCCTGTAACGTACGCGCGTAATCCGTCAGGCGCATATCCATAAAAATCAAACTCTGCCACAACAGCGCCACGCCAAACACAAGTAAAAACAATTTATAATGTAGCCGGAAACCCGCCTTTGTTTTTTTGGCGGCAGCCGGTTTTTCTTCCGCAAAAATATCCTTCATGGTTTTCTCCCTTACTTACTCCACCCCAGCACTTTTTTCATACGCGGATAAATATCCGTATTGTGATACACACCGCCGAACGCTTCGGCCCCTGCGCCGTACGCAATACCGATTAACGGTGCCGACGAGTGGCTGTGCGTTGCCCACACAAAACCGCGCTGTTCGTTTAACTGGTGTAAAACACCGCCAATATCGGTAGGATTTTTAAACTGTGTAATATCTACCGGATAACCCAATAACTCGGTCAGTTTTTCCTGAACGGAACGGGGCGTTCTGTTAAAGGGGTGGATATCGTTTAATTGTTTGGCGATATTCTGTAACGTATCTTTTTGCGCCGCTAATTCGTGATACACTTTAAAGGAGCCGTAATCCGTATCTCCGTTACCGTATAAGGCCTCGCCTTGAGCCGTTTTCCGCAGTGCCATCTCCGGATTTACGTGGTGATAATGGAAGGAGCCCAAGCCGGTATCATGGTCGGCGTTTATGTACAAAAGCGTATTTTTATGCTGGTCCGTATATTTTTGTAAATAAGCCAGCAGTTTATCCATCAGTTCCATTTCCTGAAACAATGCCCCCGCATCATTAGCATGCGCTGCCCAGTCAATTTTACCTACTTCCACCATCAGCACAAAACCTTCTTTATTGTTTTCCAACAGGTCCAATGCTTTTTGGGTCTGTTCCACTACGTCGGGCACGTCCGGATAGCGGTGCATTTCTACCGCCATCGGCATCCCTTTAGCGGAAAACAAACCGAGCACTTTTCCTTTTTTAACGGCGGCTAATTCTTTTTTATTAAAAACAACGCTATATCCTTTTTCTTTCGCTTTGTCCAGCAACGTTCCTTTATCGGCCTCCGACTTAAAATATTTCAGTCCCCCGCCCAATACCACTTCCGGTGCCAACTCAATAATTTGTTGGGCAATTTCCGTTTTTTGATTGCGGTCGTTTGTGTGCGCCGTAAAACAGGCGGGTGTCGCGTCCGTTATGTACGCATCACTGATTATCCCAATCGCTTTTCCTTTTTTGCGGGCGGCTTCCAATAATGTTTCCACAGGTTCTTTGTTGTAATCCACGCCGATAAACTGCGGGCGGGATAACTGGCCGGTTGCCATCTGCGTAGCCGAGGCGGCTGAATCCGTCACTAACGTATCGTAGGTATTATTGAAATATAAACCCCATGTACTTTTATTTAACAGCGTTTCCATGGCGGATACGTTTTTCGGATAGTTCGGCAATCCCGCATAGCGTACACCTTCCATAAAAAAGCCCATTGTTTCCGGCCCCATACCGTCGCCGATTACCCAGATGATGTTTTTAACATCCGCCGCGAAAGCGTTTACCCCCGCTAACAAAAACCAAACTGCTAAAAAAGTAATTGTTTTCTTCATAATTTGTTACCCGATTGTTTTATGGTATAGTTCCAAATACTCTTTTGCCGATTTATCCCACGACAGATCCTGCCGCATGGCATTTCGCACCAACTTGAGCCAAACTTTGCGGTCATTAAACACCTGTAAGGCCTTTTCTGCCGTCGCCAAAATGCCCTGTTCCGTAAATTTATCAATGAAGAATCCGGTTGCCGTATCTTCGTTGGAACCGTTATATCCGCGCACCGTATCCACGAGGCCGCCCACTTGCGACACAATCGGCAGCGTGCCGTATTTCATGGCAATCAACTGCGAAAGTCCGCACGGCTCAAAACGGGAAGGCATCAAAAATAAATCCGAACCGGAATAAATGCGGTGGGCGAGTTCTTCGTCCAACCGTCCGCTGTAACTGACGGAGCCGGCATACTTGCGCGCCAAACCCTGATAGGCCTTTTCCAACAAAGGGTCGCCCATGCCCAGTACAACAAATTGGGCACGGTCTTTTAATTTTTCAATCAAAGGGATGACCATATCCAACCCTTTTTGGTAGTCCAACCGCGAGACGATACCGAACACCGGTTTTTCGGGGTCCTGTACCAGTTTACATTGTTGCTCCAGCGCCAGTTTAGCGGCCAATTTTCCTTTGGTTACTTCCGAAGCATCATATCCGATCGGCAAAATGGGGTCCAATTCCGGGTCCCACACGTCGGTATCAATTCCGTTTACGATTCCGCAGAAATGACCGCTGCGCGAACGCAATACCCCTTCCAAACCAAATCCCATGGCACCGTCCTGCTGGACTTCACGGGCATAGTTAGGGCTGACGGTATTGATGTTGTCGGCAAACACCAAACCGCTTTTCAAAAAACTCATACCGCCGTAATATTCAAATTTTTCCGGCGTATAATCTACGGGATGAAAGCCGGCTTTGCGGAAAGACGCATACGAATAATGCCCTTGATAGGCGATATTGTGAATTGTAAACAAACTGCGCGTGCGCGTATAAAAGGCGTCTAATTTATAGACGGTTTTTAAATAAGCGGGAATCAGTCCGGTCTGCCAATCGTGACAATGGATAATGTCCGGACGGAACCCGATAAATTTACATCCTTCCAACACGGCGCGGTTAAAGAAAATAAAACGTTCGTCGTTATCGCCAAATTCGCCGTCTTTCGTGCGGTACAAACCGGGACGGTCAAAATAATTGCGGTTATTGACAAAAAATACGAGTACGCGCCCCCAATTAACGTACGACAGCGAGGCCTGTTCAATTTTATCCCCCATCGGAATCAGATACACACCGGGGACTACTTTTAAAGAAGAAACCCGAACAATGTTGCTGTAATGCGGTAAAAACAACAACACTTTATTTTGTTTATTTCCGGCGAACTGCTGGCACAAAGCACCAACGACGTCGGCAAGACCCCCTGTTTTACAAAACGGAAATGCTTCACTGGCGGCAAGTACAATATTCATTTATTTCTCCTCCTTATCGGGTGAATCGGCGGGCTGTTCCTGTTTTTCCGGTGCGTCCGCGGACGGTTGCGCAGCGGATTCTTCGGGAAACAGCGGTGTTTCGGGAACCGTATTGGTGTCCCCTTTATTATAACTCATACGGTGGAAGAAAGGATCGGCCGGGTCGGAACCGTCCAAGGCCTGTAACCGTTCTTCGCCTTCCAGTTCTTCCAGCGGGATGATAGCCGGCTCGCCGATCGGCGGCAACGGCTCCCCAAAGGGCAAATCTTCCTGTTTATCCTGTAAACTTTTTGCGGCAAACACTTGTAAATCCGGCAGTTCGGCAATTTTATTTAAGCCGAACGTCCGCAAAAATTCGTCGGTCGTTCCATAGACCATAGGCCGTCCGATCGTATCGCGTTTACCGACCACACGCACCAGCCCTCTGTCTAACAATTTTTCAAGCGGACCCGCCACATCTACGCCGCGGATGGCTTCCATTTCCGCGCGCGTGATAGGTTGTTTGTACGCGATAATGGCAAGCGTTTCCAACGCGGCATTGGAAAGGCGCGTGGTCATTTTTTCGTTATATAAACGGCGCACCCAACGGCCGTACTCCGGCTTGGTGGACATTTGAAATCCGCCGCCGATTTCCACAATCTGAATCGCACTTGCGCGGGCGGCATATTCGTCCTTGAGTGCCAAAATCACTTCGCGCACGCGGCGGGCGTCGGTATTTTCAATGACTTCCGCCAAACGGCCGGGTTTAACGGGACGGTCCGTAATAAATAAAAGGGTTTCCACCAATTTTTTCAAATCTTCGCTTTCCAATAACTGCGGTGCCTGTTCGTCCTGCGCATCTTGCGCGGACGCATCTTTCGGTTGCTCGTTTTCCGCCGGCAAATTTTCCGGTTGGGAAGGCAAATTTATTTCTTCTTGCGTCGTCATGCGTTTTCTTCTCCGTGCATCAATGCCTTAAAATCTTTCTCTTTATTTTCGGGGTTCAAATAAATGCGAATCTGCCCTAATTTTTCATCTTGGCGGGCAATCAATTTGCGGATTTTCATCAGTTCCAGCACCGCCATAAAACAAGTGATGATTCCTCTTTTTTTCGTTTCCCCTATAAAAATATCGTCCAACAACACCCACTCCCGCGTTTTAAACAGACTCACTACTTTTTCCATTTTGACTTCTATGGGAAATTCTTCCACCTTTAACAATTCAATCCGTTTGCGTTCGTCCAAGCGGTCAAAGGCCCTCTTTACGGCCGACAACAAATCAAACAACTGTAAACTGATGACTTTTTCCCCGTCATCAAAAATGGGCGCGGTGCGGTAAAACTTATCTTTATTGGCTTCCAACTGCTCGTTTAAATATTTACTTGCCTCTTTGTATTTTTGATATTCCACCAATTTGGCAATTAACTCTTTCACCGGGTTGGGGCCTTCATCTTCCGTCGTAGGCGCTTGGGACGGCAGCAGCGTTTTTGCCTTAATTTGCATGAGCGTGCTGGCCATTACCAAAAATTCGCCGGCTACTTCCAAATTCAGTTCCTTCATTACGTTCAGATAATCCAAATACTGCTGTGTAATTTCCGCAATATTGATATCGCAAATATCCAAATTATCTTTTTTAATCAAGTGTAACAACAGATCCATCGGACCTTCAAACACATTGATATGAACGTTAATCGGTTTCGGTGCTGTCAACATAACTATTTGATAATCCGCATCACCCGTTTTACATCTTTCAGTGTTTTTTCCGCATTTTCGCGGGCGCGTTCTTTGCCGCACGCGACGATTTTTTCCAACTGCGCTTTATCGTTTTCAAACGTTTTGCGCCGCTGGGAAAACGCGGATAAATCCGGCTCCATCAGCGCGAATAATTCTTTTTTACACGCCACACACCCGAGCGCACCTGCCTTACATTCCTCGCATCTTTTGGCCGCGTTCGGATTGTAAATTTTATGAAACGCATACACCACACATCCTTCCGGATCGGCGGGGTCGTTGGCGCGTTTCTTATTCGGGTCGGTAAACATGGTCATTACTTTTTTGCGTACGGAATCCAAATCTTCGCCGAGCGAAATCGCATTATTATACGATTTGGACATTTTCCTTCCGTCAATGCCGGGCACGCGCGCCACGGTTGTGTAAAGCGGTTGCGGCTCCACAAATACCTGTTCGCCGTAGATTTCCGCAAACCGGCGCGTCAAATCGCGCGCGATTTCCAAATGGGCCGTTTGGTCTTTGCCGACCGGCACAAAAGAAGCCCGCTGAATTAAAATATCCGTCGCCATCAGGACAGGGTATCCCAAAAAACCGAAACAGGAAATTTCATCATCACCGGCGATAGAAGACAATTTTTCTCCCAATGATTTTTCATCTAACTGCCCCGCGTACTTTTGCTTTAACAATTCTTGGATTTGCTCTTTGTAGGTAGGGTTTCTTAACAACCAGCCCAGCGGCGTTATCATCCCCAAAAGAGTATTTAGTTCGCTGACTTGCGGCACGTCCGACTGGACAAAAATGGTACATTTTTCGGGGTCCAATCCGGCGGTCAGCCAGTCAATGAGCATATCTTCGCTGTTCTGGGCCAAATTTTCCGTATGCTGATATGCCGTCGTCAGGGAGTGTAAATCCGCCACGAAAAAATAGCAGTTATATTTATTTTGTAAATCCACCCAATTTTTAAGTGCGCCGTGAAAGTTGCCTAAATGAAGTTTCCCTGTCGGGCGCATACCGGATAATACAATCTTTTCTGTTGTCATACAAACCTCTATAAACCAAAAATTTTGCTAATCACCGTTAAAATTAACTGCGTGGGCGGAAATAAAATATATTTGACCGTCCCCGTCAAAATAAAAGCAAACACAATCCACATACCGTAACGCCCGACTACCGTTTCGTATTTGATAGCGGCTTTCAGCGGCAAAACGGCACAGACGATTCTTCCGCCGTCCAACGGAGGAAGCGGAATTAAATTAAACACCGCCAAAAAAATATTCACAAATAAACCGTACTGTAAAACGGTAAACAAATTAAGCAGCGTTTGCTCGGAGAAATTCCCCTTTAGCACAACAAACAATTTTATCAGTCCCGCGCAAAGAAACGCTAAGAGCAAATTAACCGCCGGACCGGCCAGCGCCACCTTGCCCATATCTTTACGGGGCGAAGGTAATTTCATCGGATTGACCGGCACGGGCTTTGCCCATCCGAAAAGCGGAAACCCCAATACATAGCACACCGCCGGCACAATAAGCGTGCCCAGGATATCAATGTGCGAAATCGGGTTCAGCGTCAACCGTCCTTTCAAATAAGCCGTTTGGTCTCCCATACGGTACGCCGCATAGCCGTGGGCAAACTCGTGTAGAATAATTGAAAAGAATAAAAACGGTATCAATACTATAACTTCCATATAGTTTTATTTTACCAATTTAAGGCGTTTCCTGCACGTTTCCGGCAATACAAAAACGCTTTTTTTGATAACTATTTAAAAACTAATTAAAATATATTATAATAAAATAATATAAAATAATTATTTTTCAACCCCTCTTCAACTAGACAAAACAGCAGGGCGTACTTACTCTCTAACACGCACTGCCTGACACTAAACTCCCCGGTCCGGCCGACCGGGGGCATTTAGCCGTTGCGTTCTGCCGAAAAAACGCAGGCAGATATGATAAAATATAGTATGCTTTCTCCATTTACGATTTTATCAAAAGACACACAATCCAAAGCCCGTACAGGTATCTTATATACCCGCCACGGCGCCGTACATACACCGGTTTTTATGCCGGTAGCCACGCAGGCCTGTGTAAAGGCACTGACGGACGAAGATTTAAAACAAGCCGGCGCACAATGTTTGCTTTCCAACACGTATCACTTATATTTACGCCCCGGCACAAAATTACTTAAGCAGTTGGGCGGCCTTCACAAGTTTATGAATTGGAACGGCAGCATTTTGACGGACTCCGGCGGATTTCAGGTTTACAGTTTGCCGAAATTCCGAAAGATAAAAGAAGAAGGCGTTACGTTTCAGTCCCACCACGATGGCAGTAAACATTTGTTCACGCCGGAAAACGTAATCGGTTTTGAAAGCGAAATCGGCTCGGATATTTGGACCATGCTGGACGTTTGTATCCACGCCAAAGACCCTTCCAAATTTGATGCGCGCGACGCCCTGAACATCACAAAACGCTGGGCCGAACGTGCCGCGCGCGCTTATGATAAAACCGTGCCCGAGCAAAAAATTACCCGTCAGGCCGACGGAACATTTACGGTGGGAAATTCCCTGTTGTTTGGCATTATACAGGGGGCCATTTTCCCCGATTTACGCAAAGAGGCGGCGCTTCACATGGCCTCGTTAAACACGCACGGCTTTTGTATCGGCGGACTTTCGCTGGGGGAGACGCTAGAACAGATGAACGAATCGGTGTTGGCCGTTACCGACCACTTACCCGAAGAAAAACCGCGCTATTTTATGGGGCTCGGTACGCCGGTAGAAATGCTCAATGCCGTGGAACGCGGCGTAGATATGTTTGACTGTGTATGGCCCACGCGCGTGGCGCGCAACGGTATGGCTATGACGACGGAAGGACGCGTCAACATTAAAAATGCCCAATACCGTTTGGAAGACAAACCGCTGGACGCAACCTGCGATTGTTTTACCTGCCGCAACTATTCCCGTGCGTATCTGTGCCACCTGTACCGCGCCGCGGAACTGACGAGCCACCGGCTGTTGTCCATCCACAATATCCGTTTCTTAATACGGCTGATGGAACAGACGCGCAAAGCCATTACGGAAGGCAACTTCTTGTCTTTCAAAGAAGAAGTCATCCGGCAATACTTACAAAAATAAACGGAAAATTACGACTCCGCGGAAACCGTTTCCGGCTCGGGAGAGTTGGTTTTCTTTTGTAAAAAAGACAGTTCGGCAAACAGTACGTACGCGCTGAACATCTGTAACGTAAACGCGAGCGAAACAAATATATACTTATACACTTTGGCCTCGTCCACATACGGCGTATGAAACACATAAAATACTTCGCCGGCGGTTTTCAGTAACGGAACAAACAGAAAATCCCCGCTTGTAAAAAGGGCCAACACACCTTGTAAAACGGTCAGTACGGCTACGCATTTTTCACAGAGAAAAATAAAAACGATTTGCGCCGCATACAACACAAAAAAGCCGATGTGTAAGCGCAATAAAATCGGGTCTGCGTGTAGATCGCGCCAAATCAGCACACCGTTTACCAACGCACCCATTAAACATAAGATAAGAATAACCTGTACGAAGAAGGAAAACTCGCAAAAACGGTCCCATAGTTGTTTAATCATAGGCAGGATACCGATAATGATTTTTTACGGGCGTTTGCTTTTTTGGCAAGCGCAATCAACTCATCCAAAATTTGCGGATATTTTTTGCCGCTTGCTTCAAACAACTGCGGGAAAAGACTTGTTTCGCTCATACCCGGCAATGTGTTGATTTCCGAAAAATAATAATTGCCTTGTGCATCTAACAGGAAATCCACGCGGGAAAGCCCGCACCCTTGTAAGATGCGGAATATTTTTTCGGTATCGCGGCGCATATTTTCCGCCGTTTGCGCGGGGATATGCGCGGGGATATACATATTACACCCCCCTTCCACCACATATTTGGCATTATAGTCAAAAAACTCGCCGGAACTTTGGCTCAGTTCGCCGCAGGCGGAAACGGATAAATGTTCGCTGTCGCCATATACCGCGCAGAAAATTTCCCGTGCGTGGTCAATGCCTTTTTCCACCAAAACGTCTGTATCAAATTTCAGCGCATAGGTAATGGCTTCGTGTAATTGCGCAAGGTCGGTAATCTTCCGCACGCCGACGGACGACCCTAACCGCACCGGTTTGACAAACAGCGGAAGCCCCTGCATAAGCGCCCATTGTTCCAATTCCTGTTTATCGTAAGGCGCGAAGACGGAAATTTTACGGTAATCCACAATCGGAGCGCCCACCTTTTGCGCCAGTTGTTTCGTCAGTTCTTTATCCATCCCGATGGCCGAAGTTAACACCGAACATCCCACATAAGGCACGCGGAGCGTTTCCAAAAAGCCCTGTATGGTTCCGTCCTCGCAATTCGTACCGTGGAGTACGGGAAACACCACATCTGCCCGAACGGAAAACGACCCGTCCAGCGCGCGGAGTGTTTCCCTGCTATTTAAAACAGGTGTTACGGGAATATCTTGCGGGGTTTGTAATTGGCAGGATTTTTGTAAAAACCAATACCCCTGCCGGCTGATAAAAACGGGATACACCGTATATTTTTCCGGCTGTCCGGCCAAAATACGGCAAACGGTCTGCGCGCTATGGACGGAAACTTCGTGTTCGGTAGAAATACCGCCGTACAGCACGATTACTTTTGTAACTGGCATAAATTATTTATCTTCCCCGAAAACAGACCATTTGATACGCCCCAAAAACGTATCTGTTTTCTCTAAAAAGTCCTCGCCGTCATGTGACATTTGCGGCTGGGGAATCGGTTTGGCCACCCGAATTTCGGGCAAATCTTCTTCCGTTCGGATACGGGAAGCTTTTTCCGCGCGGGCCGCTTCTTTTGCGGGCGAAGTAGGCACGACGGAAGCCCGTACCGGTGCCAACGGCGGAACGGTACGTTTATCCAAAGAGGGCGCCGGCGGAACCGGTTTCATTTGAACGGGAACTTTCTTCGGAGCTTGCGGTTTTTTATGTACCTTTTCGGCTTCGGCTTTGGCTGCGGCTTTCTCTTTTTCTTGTATCAAATGGGCCGCCAACAGGGCCGCACTCTGGTTACGCAAGTGTTTATTTTCTTGCGTAAGCGACTGCTTTTCCTGTGCGAGCGATTGGTTTTCGTCCGCAAGTGTTTGTTTCTCATGTGCGAGCGACTGCTTTTCCTGCGTTAAAGATTGGTTGGCCTGTGCTAACGACTGGTTTTCGTCAGCAAGTGTTTGTTTCTCATGCGCGAGTGACTGCTTTTCCTGCGTTAAAGATTGATTGGCTTGCGCGAGCGACTGTTTTTCCTCTGCGAGCGACTGATTGGCTTGCGCGAGCAATTGGTTTTCGTCCGCGAGTGTTTGTTTCTCGTGTGCGAGCGATTGTTTTTCCTGCGCTAAAGATTGATTGGCCTCTGCTAACGTTTGATTTTCAAAAGCGAGCGATTGTTTTTCCTGTGCGAGTGATTGCTTTTCCTGCGTAAGCGACTCATTGGCCTGCGCGAGCGACTGGTTTTCGTTCGCAAGGGTTTGTTTTTCCTGTGCGAGCGATTGTTTTTCCCGTGCGAGTGACCGGTTGGTCTGCGCCAAGGTTTCGTTCTCGTCCTCAAGCGTTTGTTTTTCCTGCGCTAACACTTGGTTCTCGTCTGCGAGCGTTTGTTTTTGTTGCGCGAGCGACAGGTTTGCCTGTGCTAACGTCTGGTTTTCATCCACCAACGATTGCTTTTCCTGTGTCAGCGATTGTTTTTCTTGCGCGAGCGACTCATTGGCCTGCGCAAGTGCCTGTTTTTCCTGACTTAATTGTTCCGCATAATGCGATAACTGTTCTTTGTCCGTATCCAACTGTTGTGCCTGGCGGGACAATTCTTCGTTGCGGGCATTTAACGCGGCGGTTCTTTCTTCCAATTCTTTATTGGAGTGGGCTAACGTCTCGTTTTGCGTACTCAATACTTCTATTTTTTCCTTTAACTGCCCGATAACGGCATCATTATCGCTGATTTTGGAAAGTAAATCCTGAAAATTCTTTTCCAGCGTTTCTTTTTCGTTACGCACGCCGTCCAACGCCACCGTTGCCTGTTCCAACTGTACGGCAATACCGTCGCGCTGTGTTTCCAACCGCTGTAACTGTGCCTGGAAAACATCCATCTGCTCTTTGGCAGAATTGGAGGACATATTCTGAACGGCCGCCATTTCTTCTTTTAGCGCGGACACTTCATCCTCCGCCCGTTGTAAACGCACCTGTAAGGCGTCGCGTTCCTGCGTGGCTTGGTGAAGTTTCAAATTTTCCGCCTTGAGCGATTCTATTTCTTCCACTTGTTTCATACACGTATCGGACACTTCTTTGAGCTGCGTTTCCAAGCTGGAAACTTTCTGCTGATACGCTTGGCGGATGGAAATAATCCGTCCTTCAAAATTAAACGATTTGAACCGTTCTTCCGCGGCGGTTAACTGTTCGCGCAGCGACAAAATCTCTTTGGCCTGTTCGGCGGATTTTCTGAGCGCTTCCATCTTTTCCTGCTGAACCTTTTTGATTTCGCGGTCCAGCGCGCTGTTGACGGCTTTTAACTGCGAGGCCTTTTGGCGCAAGCTGGAAACGGCTTTTTCTTTTTCGCTGATTTCCTTGGCGTGGCGGAGTTTGGCTTCCTGTAATTCTTCCGCGGCCGAGGGTAAGTAGGCGGAATTTTCCTGCCGCTGTGAAGGGACTAAATAGGCGGAATTTGCCTGCCGCTGCGAAGGGGCCGGATCAAATCCGCGCTCAAAGGGCGGTTCGTAAACGGGGTACGACTGCTGAACGCGGGACAAATTTTCCACGCTGGCTTTCAGCGTCGCAATCGTGCGGGACATGTGCTCCAAGAAAGCATCCCGGTCTTTTTGGCGGTCCATCACCTCGCGCGTGCGCGCAAGTTCGGAAAGGATTAAGCGGTTCTGGGCAGACGACTCCTCAAACCGTTCTTCCAACTCCTGAATTTTTTGTTCCAATTTTTCAAACGAGCGGTTATCCGCAAGGGAAGAATCGTCCGCTTCCGCGTCCGCATTATAGAAAGACGGTTCCTGCTCCGCCGATAAAGACTGTTCCTTGAATTTTTCCAGGAATTGCGCAATGTCGTTGCTGCCTTCAAAGTTATTCGTTTCCGCCATAGAAAACCCCGCAAAAAATATCTCTTTTTATTAAACCACAAACGGCCCTGTTCTGTCAATACATTTCAGGACGAAAATTCACTTTTTTATCGTTTCCTTTTCCGCCAGACCCGCCAAATAAAACGAACCGCTACAAACCGCACAGGGAAATTCCCCCGCTTTTTTCAGGGCCGCGCGATAATTTTTCTCGTAAATAACATTTTTTAAAAAAGGACAATTTTTTTTGATTTCTTCCACGGTGCCGCTGCGCGCAAAAGGCAGTTGCGTTACAATGATTTGAGCAAAATGCGGGCTGAAAAGTTTCAGCATTTTTTTATAATCTTTATCCCGCATGAACGCACACACCAGTACCCCCTTCGGATAAAAGGGCGTTTTTTGCCACAAACGCACAAAACTTTCCACGGCCTGCGGATTGTGCGCTCCGTCAAAAATCCACGTAGTATGTTTGATTTGTTTTACTTCAAACCGTCCGCAAAGACATACCGTTTCAAACGCTTTTTTGACGTATTTATCCGCTATTTTCAACTGCTTACACACGCGGTACACCAAACACGCATTTTGCGGTTGTTTTTCGCCCAAAAGGCGTAGCGACCACTTCCGCTTTGACACGTCTGTTAGAACCGTCGTATTTTTCTGCCACGCATACGATAAAACGGAAAACGGCTCCCCCTCTTTTACAACCGTCAGCGGCGCGCACAACCGTTTTGCCTGACGGCGGATAACGGTTAAAGCAGACGGCCCCGCACCCGCGCAAAAAACAGGCACGCCGCGCTTAATAATGCCGGCCTTTTCGGCGGCAATTTCGGCAAGGGTATCCCCGAGGTATTGTGTATGGTCTTTGCCGACGGACGTAATCACGCTGACGGACGGCGCGCACACGTTGGTAGGGTCTTTTCTGCCGCCGAGTCCCGTTTCCAGCACCGCATAGTCAACGCGTTGTTTTGAAAAATACACAAATGCGGCCGCCGTTAAAATCTCAAAAAAATTAAGCGGCTCTTTTTCTGCCCGAAACACCGTTTGAAGGGCTTGCGTAAATGCTTTTTGGGAAATAGGTTGTCCGTTGATTTGGATACGCTCCGACGGACACAACAAATGCGGGGAAATGAAAAGTCCCGTTTTGTAACCGGCCGCGCTCAGCGCCCCGGCAAGCAGTGTGGAAACAGAACCTTTCCCGTTTGTACCGGCTACGTGAATAATTGAAAAGGATTTGTGCGGACGATCCAACCGTGCGAGAAGTGCTCTTACGCCCGCAATTCCTACGCCGCGGACAGACGCCCGCCGTAAGACCTTGTTAAACAGCGTGTTAAAATTCATCTTTATCCGGATTATAGCGGCGGATATCGGCGCCCAATGCGGTGAGTTTCTGCTCTAAATTTTCATAACCCCGGTCAATGTGATACACGCGTTCCACTTCCGTTTCTCCGTCGGCACATAAACCCGCCATCACAAGCGCAAACCCGCCGCGCAAATCGGAAGACTGAACGTGCGCCGCCGACAAACCGCTTACCCCCGTAATGCGCGCCACGCTTTTTTCGGTGGAAATATCGGCCCCCATACGCACCAGTTCCGGCGCATGCATGAAACGGTTTTCAAAAATATCTTCATCTACTTCCGCCGTACCTTTACAAAGCGTCATCAGCGTCATCCAAGGGGCCTGTAAGTCGGTCGCAAAACCGGGATACGGGGCCGTACGGATACGCACCGGACGAATATCTCCGTCGTACACGTGTACTTTTACCGATCCGTTTGTCACCGTCAGCGTAAATCCGGCATCACATAAATCGTTGAGCAAAATGGAGTTATGTTCCGGCACACAATCCTCTACGGTTACTTCGCCGCGCGTGGCCGCCGCCGCCAATAAATAGGAACCTGTTTCTATGCGGTCCGCCACTACGGTATGTTCCGCACCGTGTAATTCTTTTTGCCCACGGATTACCAAACGGCCTCTGCCGTCGGCCTGAATATCCGCACCCATTTTATTCAGAAAATCAATCACGTCATCTACTTCCGGCTCTTTGGCGACGTTATCCAAAATCGTTTCTCCGTCAATCAAACACGCGCACATCAAGAGGTTTTGCGTAGCGCCTACGCTGGGGAAACGAAGCACAATTTGCGCCGGATTTAATTTTTTGGCACGAATCAGCACATTACCCGCTTTTACTTCGCACACCGCGCCTAATTTTTCAAATCCTTTTAAGTGAATATCTACCGGCCGCACGCCGATCGCACACCCGCCGGGCAGTGGAATATCGGCTTCCAAAAAACGCGCAAGTAACGGCCCTGCCACCCAGAAACTCGCCCGCATTTGTTTGACAAGTTCATAGGGCAGATTGTTTTTTAATTTGCCTTCCGCGGTAATCGTAACCGTATTATTTTCATACACTACTTTTTTGCCTAAATATTCCAAAATTTTTAACGTAGTACGCACATCCCGCAAATTCGGCACGCGGTGTAACACACACGGCTCGTCCGTCAGTAACGTAGCCACTAAAATAGGAAGCGCCGCATTTTTACTGCCGCTGATGTGCACCGTTCCGTGTAATTTTTTACCGCCGCGAATAATAAAACGATCCATATAAAAAACTCCTCACTGTTATTTTTGCGCGAGCACAAAACGCTCTACGTTAAATATATCTTTTTTTACTTCTGCCCGCCAGCCGATTTCTTCAAGCCCGCGTGCGAGCGGCCGTGCTTGTCCGTCGTCCAGTTCCAACGCAAGTAAACCGCCCGCGTTTAAATAATCCGCGGCGGCCGTACACAAAGGGCGCGTGATTTCATATCCGTCCGCACCGCCGTCCAGCGCTAAACGCGGCTCGTGCTTTACTTCTGCCGTCAGCGCGGCTAAATTTTCCGTAGGGATATACGGCGGATTGGCGATAATCAAATCAAACGTACCCGTTACATTTTCCCATAAATCGCTTTGTAAAAAATGTATCCGTTCCGACAGTTTATGTTTTTTGGCATTTTCCTGCGCCACGCAAAGGGCGTCCTCGGAAATATCCACCGCCAAAATTTGCGCCCGCGGAAATTTTTTGGCAAGCGCTAACGCAATACATCCGCTGCCCGTACACATATCCAAAAACGTATATTCCCCCTTGCGCTCAAAATGCGCGGCGGCAAGTTCCACTAATTCTTCCGTCTCCGGACGCGGCGTCAGCACGTCGGGCGTTACCAAAATATCCATTTCGCAAAAGGGCTGATAACCGATAATATGCGAAAGCGGCTCGCGTTGTTCTTTGCGGGCGAGTAAACGCAAAAATAATTTTTCGTCAGGGGAGGATACTTCAAAATCTTGATGTACAAAAAGCCACGTGCGCGTTACGCCAAGCACGTGCGCGAGCAGCCACTCGCTGTTGGCTTGCGGCTCGTCGGAACCGGATTTTTCCAAACGCTGACGGGCCAGTTGTAAAAGAGAAGAAATATTCATATAAACTACCGGGCGTTTGCCGGCTCCCCTACAACTAGATTTGTAAATTTTTGAGTTTTTGCTCTACGCGAAACACGCGCAAATCTTCCAAAATCGGCTCAATGTTGCCTTCCATAATTTCCAATAAATTATGATACGATTTATCGGTGCGGTGGTCGGTCACGCGGCTCTGCGGAAAGTTATAGGTGCGGATTTTTTCCGAACGGTCCCCCGTACCTACTTGGCTTTTGCGCTCGTCGTAAATTTCTTTGTTACGTTTTTCTTCTTCAATTTGATACAGTTTTGCGCGCAGCATAGCCATGGCTTTTTCGCGGTTTTTACCTTGGTGGCGTTCTTCGCGGCAGGAAACGACAATCCCCGTCGGTTTGTGTAAAATACGTACGGCGGTTTCCACTTTATTTACGTTCTGTCCGCCGTGGCCACCCGCGCGGGACGTTTCCAATTCCAAATCTTCCGGCCGGATTTCAATATCAATTTCTTCCGCTTCCGGCATAATGGCCACCGTAACGGTGGACGTATGTACGCGGCCGGACGTTTCGGTATCGGGCACACGCTGAACGCGGTGCGTGCCGGCCTCGGTGCGAAGCCATGAATAAGCCCCGTCCCCTTTGATAAACATACTTACATATTTACAACCTTTTAGTCCCGTAGGCGTAAATTCCAACACTTCGGTTGTCCACCCTTTTGTTTGGGCAAAATGCTGGTAAACGCGCAACAATTCCGCCGCAAACAAAGCCGATTCTTCCCCGCCCGCACCCGGACGGATTTCCAAGTAAATATTTTTCGCATCATTGGGGTCCGGCGGAATTACCAAAATACGAAGTTCCTTTTGAAGTTCCGGCAGTTTGGCTTCCAGTTCCGCTAGTTCGTCCGCCGCCATTTTGACAAGTTCTTTATCTTCGCCGGCTTCAATCATGGCGCGGTCGTCCGCGATGGCTTTTTCGGCGGCTTTGATTTCGTTTTCTTTTTCAATAATCGGTTTCAAAAAAGCATGCCGTTTGGCTTTGGCGGCAAGTTCCTGCCCGGACAAATTACCCGAGGATAATTCCTTCTCTAATTCATTAAATTCTGCTACGTATTGGGACGTTTCCATACTGTTTCCTGATTACAAAAAAAGAGCAGACCTTTCGGGGTCTGCTCTTATTAAAAAGCGTGGCTATTTGGCTTCGGCTTTTGCTTCTGTTTTGGCAGCGGCTTTTTTAGCCGGTTTTTTTACAGCCGTTTTTTTGACGGCAACTGCTTTTTTCAGTTTGGTCTTTGCCTTTACTTCCGTTTTCGGTTTGCGGACCATGGTTTTGCCTTCTGTTTTAGCAAAACGTTTGTTGAATTTTTCCACCATACCTTCCGTATCCAGCAATTTTTGTTTGCCGGTGAAAAAGGGATGACAAGCGGAACAAATATCCAACTTTAAAGATTTAGCCGTAGAGCGGGTCATAAATTTATTTCCACAAGCGCAGACCACTTCTACGAATTCATAAGTAGGGTGTAAGTTTTCTTTCATTTTTTCATCTTCCTTTCAAAATCTTGTACTTTATTTTAGCATATTTGATAAATTCTTGGCAATAGCGCCCTTTATTTACCGTTAAAATGCGTTGACTTCCATCTGTTTGAAAAAGTCTTTATTGGACTTCGTAGCCGACAACTTTTCCAACAGCAGTGTCATTGCGTCCACCGAACTCAGCGGCGCAAGCACTTTGCGGATAATCCACACTTTATTTAAGTCATCTTCCGGCAGGAGCAGGTTTTCCTTACGGGTAGAACTGCGGTTGATATCCACCGCGGGGAAAATACGCCGTTCGGAAAGTTTGCGGTCCAAACAAAGTTCGCTGTTGCCCGTACCTTTAAATTCCTCAAAGATGACTTCGTCCATACGGCTGCCGGTTTCAATGATAGCAGTGGCAATAATGGTAAGCGAACCGCCTTCCTCAATGTTACGCGCCGCACCCAAAAAGCGTTTGGGTTTTTGTAAAGAAGTGGCTTCCAAACCGCCTGTCAGCACACGCCCGGACGAGGGAACCACCGTATTGTATGCGCGGGCCAAACGGGTAATGGAGTCAAGTAAAATTACCACATCTTTGCCCTGTTCCGCCATACGTTTGGCTTTTTCAAGTACCATTTCCGCCACTTGAACGTGCCGGTCGGCCGGTTCGTCAAACGTGGAAGCCACTACTTCGCCTTTTACGCTGCGGCTCATATCCGTTACTTCTTCGGGACGTTCATCAATTAACAGTACCATCAGCACCGTATCTTTATAATTTTCCGCGATGGAGTGGGCAATGGCCTGTAAAATCATAGTCTTACCGCTTTTGGGCGGCGCCACAATCAGTGCACGCTGGCCTTTTCCGATCGGAGCAATTAAATCAATCACGCGTTGCGTAAGGGCGGATTTATCCAATTCCAACGTAAAGCGTTCGTTGGGATGTAGCGGCGTTAAGTTTTCAAAAAGAGGGCGGTTATATACTTTATCAGAATCCAACCCGTTTACTTTTTGAACTTGGAGCATGGCGAAATACCGTTCGTTATCTTTGGGCGGACGGATCAGTCCTTCTATCGTATCGCCTTTGCGCAAACCGAAGCGTTTAATCTGGGAAGGAGAAACGTAAATATCTTCTCCGCTGGCCAAATAGTTATTTTCTTCGGAACGCAAAAATCCGAAACCGTCGGGCAAAATTTCCAACACGCCGCCGCCGTAAACCGACCCGTTTTGTTTGGCCTGAATCGCCACGATACGTCCGATCAGTTCCTGTTTGCGAAGGCCGGAAATATCTTCCAAATTATAATTGACCGCTAGTTTGGTTAGTTCCGCCACGCTTAATTTATTGAGTTCGCGCGCGTCCATCGGCTTGGCACCGTTGGGCTGGCGGGGCGGTTGTTGTACGGCCGCATAATTTTTTTGGACTGTACGGTTCCCCGCGGAGCGGTAATTCGTCCGTTGGGGTTTGGCACCTTCTGACGTGTACGTCTGGCGCGTAGATTTTGTTTCTTTAACAGGTTTTACCGTTGCGGTTTCCTGCGGTGTTGTTTCTTCCATGCTGACTCCTAATTTTGTGTAAGTACTGAAAATGTTTTACAAAAACGTTTTACTTTCAGTTGTAATTCTTTTTTTGTTGTATGAAATAAAACAATATCGGCCAGTGCCTGCTTTTTTTCCTGCGGCAGTTGGCATTGAACGCGGCGCTCATATTCCGCGCGGGACATATTCCGTCCTTTCAAACGCGCGGACAGCGTTTTTTCGTCTGCCGTTACTAAAATATTCAAATCGGTCGCTTTGTCTATCCCCGCTTCAAACAACAGCGGCACTTCAAAAACAACCAGCGGTTGCGGGGCGGCTTTTATAATGCGTGCGGCTTCTTTTAACACAAGCGGATGAATATATTTTTCCCAACGCGCACGCAAGGACGTTTGGCCAAATAACCGGCGGGCAATTTCCGTTTTATCGGTCGTGCCGAAATATTTTTTTAACTGTTTTTGTACCGCCGTTTTTTGATATAACTGCCGCACTATTTCATCTGCCGACAACGTACAAGCGCCTTCTTTTGCGAAGGCACAAAGGGCCGTACTTTTACCGCTTAAAATCGTTCCGGTTAAACCAATCACCCATTTATGCGGGGTGCGTAATATCATAGAGATAATTTTTCCAATGAGTACCAATTTTTTCCGGCTTTTGCGCTTACCAACAGCGGCACGCGCAGACGGACCGTATTTTGCATGAGTGCTTTTATCTGCCGGACGGACGTATCCAACAAATCTTGCGGCAACTCAAAAATCAATTCGTCATGTACCTGCATGACCATTTTAACGGGTGAATCTTTATACGCGCCGAACACATCCAGCATGGCTTTTTTGATGATATCGGCCGATCCGCCCTGAACAATCGTGTTAATGGCGGCCCGCTGGGCAAACGAGGCCATTGCTCCGACGCCCATATTAAATTCCGGCAAATAACGTACATGCCCCAGCATTGTTTTCACATATCCGTTCTGACGCGCTAATTGAACATTATTGTCAATCCACTCACGCACGACACGGTAATTGCGGAAATAGTTGTCTATATATTCTTTGGCTTCACGCAGTGAAATATTAAGTGCTTGGGAAAGCCCCAAAGGGCCCTGTCCATAAATGATACCAAAATTTATGGCTTTCGCACTAGAGCGCATTTCGGGCGTTACCATTAAAGGCATCACTCCGAAGATTTGCGAAGCCGTCTGCGTATGGATATCTCCCCCTTCCAAAAACGACTGTATTAAGACGGGGTCCTGACTTTCGTGTGCCAGCACGCGCAAATCAATTTGGGAATAGTCCACGCTTAACAACACATTTTCCGGCGCGGCACAAAAGGCCTGCCGCAAGAGCCGTCCTTTTTCGGTACGGACCGGAATATTTTGTAAATTCGGGCTGGAGCAGGATAAACGCCCCGTAACCGTTCCCGTTTGGTCCAAATACGAGTGGACCTTGTGTTCTTCATCCGCAAGCAACAGCAAATTATCCACGTACGTAGATTTTAATTTACTGCTTGCGCGGTACTCCAAAATCAGCCGCGCCAGCGGATACGTCTGCGCGATTTCTTCCAAGACGGATTCGTCGGTAGAATAACCTGTTTTCGTTTTTCGCACCGGCGGGATTTTCATTTCCTCAAACAGCAGTGTACTTAACTGTTTGGGGGAATTGACGTTGACCGTATAACCCGCAAACTGATCAATCTGCGTTTGGCAATCCGCAATTTCTTTTTCCAGCAATCCTTTAAAATTTTCCAGCCACAACGGGTCCACCCGAAAACCCGTAAACTCCATATCCAGCAGTACCATCATCAGCGGCAGTTCCAGCGTGCGGTATAAGTCGTATTGGCCGCTTTCCCGGAGTTTTTGCGTTAAAACGGTTTGTAACGACCAGATATACCGGTTATATTCCACCGGCAAATTTTTAGGGTCCTCCTCCTGAACCGTTACCGAAAAATAATCGGCGCATGCGCCTTCCAATGTTAAATCGCCCGACGGATTAAGTAAATACCGCGCCAGCCGTCCGTCAAAACAGTTAATATACTGCCCGTGTAAATTGATGTCTAGTAAACGGAGTGTCAGTTTTAAATCATAGCCCACTTTTTCAATGGTATCGTCCTGAAAAATCTTTTTAAGTGCGCCCAATTCCCACGCTTCCGCTTCCCCTACGGAACAAACGGCTACGGTGGTTTCGTTTAATCCCGCCGCCAGATAATCCCCGTCGCTATAAACAAAGATTTTTTTATTTTCCGCGGCCTTTTGTAAAATATCCTTCAGCGGTACAAGCGTAACTTCCGACGGAACCGGCACCGCCTGAACCGCGGGCGCGGGTTGTAAATCGGGCAGTAAATTTTTAAATTCGTACTGCGTAAATAACTGTTCCAACTGTTCCGCCGGCGGCGTTTGGAGTTTGTAATCTGCCAAACTAAACGGGATTTGTAAATCCGCGTCCAGCACGACCAACTGTTTAGATAACAGGGCCTCGCCTTCGTGGGCCAATAATTTTTCGGCAATTTTAGGTTTCAAATCGGGGTTATCGTTATGCGCGGCGCGCAAAATATCTTCCAAATGTCCGAATTTGCCAATCAAATCCGCCGCTCCCTTCGGCCCGATTCCCGCCACGCCGGGCACATTATCCACCGCATCACCCACCAAGGAAAAATAGTCCGGCAAAAACGCGGTACTGACACCGAATTTTTCCACCGCGGCTTCCGGTCCCTTAAAACCCTCTTTACTTCCGGACGGCCAGACATAAATAAAATCACTTAAAAATTGGTAAATGTCTTTATCCGACGTGGCAATCACACTTTTTACCTGTGCTTTGGCGGCCTGAAGTGCCAAAAATGCCATTAAATCGTCCGCTTCTATTCCCTGTTTGGCCACAACGGGAAACCCCAACCGCCGTACCACCTCGCGCGCCAAATCCAACTGTTTAAGTAACGCGTCGTCCGGCTTTTGGCGGGTGGCTTTATAGGCGGGAAATAACGCCTTGCGCCGCGCACATCCGCCCGGAGAATCAAAACAAACCGCCGCATAAACGGGGTGTTGTTCGCGTTTCATTTTTAACAGCCAGCGCACAAAACCGTACAACGCACCCACTTCCAAACCGTACGAAGTCGTCAACTTGGGAAGTGCGTGATAGTTACGGTGAAGGAAATTATGTGCGTCAATCAGAAAAAATTCGGGGGAAAAATTGGACATAGGTAAAAATCAACCCGCCGTTATAAACGGCGGGTAGGTAGAATTATTTGCTTATAGGGCCTAACTTTTTGACGGCACCCAAAATTCTGTCCTGTAAGCTGAAATAGTTTTCTTTATTAAATGAACTTTCGCTCCATTGTAGGGAATTATTGGAAAGCACCGCAAAGAAAGGCACCCGCCCCACTCCCAAACGGTTGTGTAAGAGGTTTTTCTTCTCCACCGACGTTTCCATTACGTCCATATAATATACGTGTACGTTCTCCATTTTGCCGAATTTATCGTTCAGCCACGGAGATAATTTTTCAACGGCCGTACGGCAAGGTCCGCAAAAACTGCCGCCGAACACCACCACAAAAATCTGGTTATTTTTGTTCATTTTGTCATACTGCGCCGTTGTAATCGTTTCAAGGGAGGTAGCCGCCTTCTGCTCCTGCCCGAAGGCCGCAAACGGAACCGCGGTCAATACAAACAACAAAAACGCCAAAGCGAGATGTCTTTTCATAACTGCTCCTAAAGCAACGAATTTAATTTTTCTTCCAAAGCGCTTTTGGATTGTAATCCAACGGCTTGGTCGGTCACTTTTCCGTCTTTAAAAAACAGTAAGGTCGGCACGGTGGAAATACGATATTGTGTGCTGGTGTTCATCCCTTCGTCCACGTTTAACTTACACACTTTTACTTTGCCTTCATATTCCTTGGCCAATTCTTCCACCACAGGCCCCAGCATCCGGCACGGGCCGCACCACGTCGCCCAAAAATCCACTAAAACGGGCTGTTGTGCTTTTAATACTTCTTCTTCAAAATTTGTATCGTTTACAATTACTTCACTCATATTTTCTCCCTACTGACAGAAACCTCTCTACTATACAGTTTACCTGGAAAATAGCAAATTGTCAACAGAAAATTACCCCAAAAAAAGGACTAGTTTGCTATAATAAAAACCGGAGGGAATTTATGTCCGTCAATATGGTAAAACAATACAGTGTATTTCTGGTCAACGAACCCGGTTCGTTAAAACAATTTTCCGGTGTATTTATTAAGGAAAACGTAAACATTATTGCCATGTCCCAAGAAGTGCGTTACGACTCGGCCGTCATCCGTCTGGCCGTGCGCAACGAGGACGATATCAGCCACGCGCTTACGGCGGCGGGTTTTACCAGCGTAAAAACGGACGCGATTTGTTTGGACGTTCCCAACCGTATCGGGCTGATGCACGATATCGGCTCCGTACTTGCGGAAAACAACATCAATATTGCCACCATTTACGGCACGCAAATAGCGGACAACGCCCGCTGGATTATCGTTGTAAATGATATTCCGAAAGCCCTGAATCTGTTGGAATCAAGCAATTTGTTTGATTGAACGATTACCGCCACCGTTTTTTCATGGCTTTTAACTGCGCCTTCCAGCGTTTTTTGGCTAACCGGTGTTTTTCCTTGGCGGTACCTGCGAGTAAATCTTCCACCCGTTGTGTTTTGAGTTCGGGCAAACGCGCCTCGTCGTCTTTGATGCGTTGTTCCCAAGCGGACAGATAATCCTTTTCCTGTTGTAACCGTTCTTTGGCGTGGGAAATGCCCTCGTCCACATTTTGGGAAACCAATTCTTCCAAGCGGGCTTTGATGACCGCTTTTTCCGCGTCCGACGCTTTTTTATATTTTTTTACCAATTGGTCCATCTCTTTGCGGCGCGCTTTGAACGCTTTTTTACGTTGTTTGGACTGCTGGACGGAAACATCCGTTTTGGCGGCGGGAATATCTTGCGCGACGACCCACGCGGGTGTTACAAATAACAAAATTCCTAAAATAATTTTTTTCATAATTCTCCTAATCTAATGAAGTATCATGTACACCGGCTTCTTCAAACCCTTTGGCACGCAATTTACAGGAATCACAATGCCCGCAAGGTTTTTCTCCGCCCGCATAACAACTCCACGTCAGTTCAAAAGGCACGTGTAATGAATCGGCAAGACGGACAATCTCCGTTTTAGACAGATACATCAGCGGTGCCAACACTTCTATTCCTTCGGTTACGCCTGTTTTCGTACCGCTGTTTAGGGCGTTGGCCGCGGCCTGATAAAAAGCGGGCGTACAATCCGGATAACCGGAAAAATCAACGGCGTTCGGTCCGGCAATAATCGCATCCGCCCCCACCGAATCAAGTAGCGAACCGGCGACGGACAAAAACATCAAATTCCGTCCGGGCACATACGTAGAAGGGATTTGGCCTTGCGTAATTTTTTCCACCGCGATATCCGGCAGTTGTTGCTTTTCATCCACCAGCGAACTGACCGACAACCACGGCAAATCCAGCGTAACGATATGTTCTTTTACCCCCAGCCGCGCGGCAATTTTATGGGCGGACTGCGTTTCGCGCGCGTGACGCTGCCCGTAAGAAACGGTCAGCGTTTCGCAGGTATATCCCTGCGAAAGCGCCCAATACAGACACGTAGTGGAATCCAACCCGCCGGAAAAAAGCACAATGGCTTTTTTATTTTTTTTCTGACGGAAAGGTTCCTTCTTTTGGGTAAACGGGGAAGCTATTTTATCAGTCACTTGAACGCTCATTTAAAATACCTAAAATTTCAAAATCCTCTATGGCTTTTTTATCTTCTTCGGTCAAGGTATCCATATATTTTATGGCGTAAATAATCAGCGTTATGCGCGGGTCGGCCGCGCCGTCGGACGCGCTGTTATATTGCCCCAGCAGTATGGCGTCCGCCCCTTTAGAGGCCACAAATTTCCGTCCGCGTTCCACGCCCATACGCAAAATTTCCCGTTCCGGCCTTAAGTTTTTCACACGCAAAAGACCGATATTTCCGTACGCCCGTTTGATTTCACTGCTGGAAGCCAACGTCTCTATTTTTGCCGGATCGGTCGGTGAAAATTCCGGCCCTATGGGGATCCAATCCAGCGAAGAAGTATCCAACGTCGCACAACCGGCTAACAACAAACATAAAACTATTATTTTCTTCATAACCCACTCCTATTTTTTTGAAGAGGCCAACTGCCCGCAGGCGGCCAAAATATCATTTCCCATACTTTTGCGAATCGTCACGCCGATACCCATGGCTTTAAGTCCGGCGGCAAAATCCTTGACGATACGGTCCTCTGTTTTTTCGCCGCGTCCCAAGTTACAGGCAATCAGATTCACGTGTAAGAGGTAATTATCCTTAATGCTGTAAATCCAATCCGCGAGTTTGCGGATATGTTCCGGACGGCTGTTGATGTTTTCAATCACGGAATATTCCAAAAAGACCTGCCTTCCGGTCATGGCGATATATTCTTCCACGGCTTTTTTCAAATCGTCCAAATCAAATTTACGGTTTACCGGCATCATTTTAGAACGTTCCCCGTTATCTGCGTTGTGGAGGGAAACGGCCAAATTGGCCTGCGGCAAATCCACCGCCAATTTGTGAAGTTTGTCCGCAATTCCCGACGTGGAAACGGAAATATGCCGCGCACCGATATTCAAAAAATCGGGGTGGGAAAGGTCCTGTGCGGCTTTCACGACGTTTACGTAATTGAGTAACGGTTCCCCCATCCCCATAAAGACCACGCTTGAAATACGTTCGCCCAATTTTTCTTTGCGGATATATTGGTACCACATCAGCACTTGGTCCGTAATTTCTTCGGATGTCAAATCCCGCTTAAAGCCCATTTTTCCCGTACTACAAAACGAACAATGAAGCGCACACCCCACTTGGCTGGATACACACACACTCCACGTATCTTGCGGTTTTAAGAGCACGGTTTCTATTTGGAGACCGTCGGAAAGCGTTAGCAATGCTTTGGCGGCTTTGTCTTTTTGGGAGCAAACAATCTTGCTGACTTTGAAACTTAAAATCGGATATTTTTTTTGTAAATCGGCGCGCAAGTCAGCCGGCAAAGACGAGGCCTCCTCCCACGAGGAAATCCCCTTTTTAAAGAGCGCCTCACGCACTTGTTTAATACGGAAATTGGGCTGTCCGGCATCCTTAATATATTGTTTTACCTGCTCAAAATTCATACAATACTTCCTTACGAAATCTGGTAGTTTTATTTTACCATTTTACGATTATTTTTACTTAAAACGTGAAAAAATAAATTGTTTTTAGTATAATAGGGACACATTATGAGCGAAGATATTAAATTCAGCACCGCCGGTTTTCGTGCGGTAACGGCAGAGGGTTTAACCGCCCAATCTGTACAACGTATAGCGTACGGGATTTCCGAACATATATTGGAACATCCTTTTTTCGGTTTTGAAGGGGAAGGATATCAAAAACATTGCCAAACACAAGGGAAGAAACCCAAAAAGCCGCTTGTATTAGTCGGTTTTGATACCCGTTTTTTATCCAAACAGTTTGCTTACGTAGCCGCTAATGCGCTTGTTCAAAACGGCATTTCGGTAAAAGTAGCGGAACTGCCGCTGCCGACGCCGGTGGCGGAGTGGGCCGTCGTCAACGAGTGCGCGCTGGGGGCCATTGTCATTACCGGCAGCGAAGCGGAATATCACGTAAACGGCTTAAAATGGATTTCGTTTTACGGCGGTATTGCCAACAACGAAATCGTACAGGATATTGAGTCCCGCATCCCTAACGAGAACGCACAAATTTTAAAAGCGTCGTCTATGGAATTTGACGACTTAAACGCCGCGGTCGTCGTCAGCAAAGATTTCCGCAAAGGTTATTTGGCACGTTTGGAAAAAATGATTAACATCAAGGCACTAAAAAAATCCAAACTGAAAATCGCCGTTGACCCGTTATTCGGATCCGCCAAAAACTATTTCCGGAGCTTCTTGGAAAAACACGGCGTTACGGTGGAAGGTATCCACGAAAGCGACGACGTTTTATTCGGCGGGAACACGCCAAACGCGGGGCCGGTCAGTTTGTCGGACCTTAAAAAATTGGTAGTCAGCAAAAAAATGCATCTGGGGATTGCCTGTAATCCGGACTGCGATAAATTTGGTATTATTGACTCCGAAGGGAATTGGATTTCCCCCAACGAAATCGCACCGATGATTTTGGACCATTTGGTTCGCAATAAAAAGTTGACGGGGCGCGTTTGCCGCAGTGTGATTACGTCCAATTTAATTGATCAGGTAGCCAAAGCAAACGGACTGATGCTGCGCGATACGCCCGTCGGTTTTAAGTACATTACCGACCTGATGATCAGCGGCCAATATTTAATGGGTATGGAAGAATCGGGCGGGATTGCCGTCATCCGTCATATACCGGATAAAGACGGTCTGTTGGCCTGCTTTTTAGCCGTTGATATGCTCGCGACGGAAGGCAAAACGTTCAAACAACTGAAAAAAGATTTCTACAAAAAATACAACCAGTTATTTGACCAAAAAGTAAGTATCCCCAAAACGGAAACGGAAATTAACCGTATTATGGAACGGCTGGACATCAAGCCGCCGCTGTCCATTAACAAAACTTCCGTATGGCGTATTGATTCTACGGACGGATTTAAGTTTATCTTAAAAGGCGGCAGCTGGCTGGCAATCCGCCCGTCCAGCACCGAACGCTTAATCCGCCTGTATGCGGAATCGCAGGACGAAAAATTACCGGCTGTACTGATTAAAGAAGGTAAAAAAATTATTGACAGCATTGTGTAATTTGTAGGCAGAAACTATGAGTTTACGTTTACCACCGAAAAAACTGTTCATATCTATTGGGATTGCAATCGGTATTTGTGTTGTCCTGCTGGGAGGAAGCGTCGGGAATTTGATTCACAATAAACGGGAAATGTACAAGTTAATCCGCCGGCAGGCGCAACTGGATAAGCAATACGAAGAACTGAAAAGACAGTTGGAACTGTTACAACAGCAGGACCGCGCCACGCTGGAAGACTTGGCACGCACACAATATAATATGGCAGGAGCAAACGAAATAGAATTTCGTTTCCAAACAAAAAAATGACAGATATTAAAACTTTACCCGTAGGACCGATGGCCAACTGCGCGTATTTAGTGACGCAGGGAACGGACGCGCTTTTAATAGACCCCGCGTGGGATATTGAGAATATAGAAGCGTTACTCCAAGCCGAAAATTTATCCCTCTGCGGTGTGCTATTTACCCACGGACATTTTGACCACGTCAAATCATCTCAAACCCTTTTGGAAAAACACCACCTGAAAGGATATTTACACGAAAAAGACGTTTTGTTAAGCGGTTTGGACCCCGTTGTTTTAAGCACATACAGCGGTGACAAAAACCTGACCGTCGGTCCGTTTTCCATTGAAATTTTGGAAACCCCCGGCCATACGGAAGGGTGCGTGTGTATCAAAATAGAGGACGCGCTTTTTACGGGCGATACGCTGTTCCCCGGTGCCTGCGGACGCGTGGATTTGCCCACTTCCAATCCGCGTGATATGCGTAACAGTTTACTGCGTCTTTCGGCACTACCGGATAAAACCCGTATTTTTGCGGGGCACAGTTACGGCGACAACAGCACCTCTACGATCGCGCAGGAAAAACAGTACAACCCTTTTATGCGAAATGCCATGCGCAACGAGGACCTGTAATGTATCCCGTTTTCTTAAAAATCGGCTCGTTTGAATTAGCCACCTACGGCGTAATGACGGCGCTCGGTTACGGGCTCGGGTCCTTTTATTTAGTACGCCGCTTAAAAAAAATCAATTTGGATGCCGACACGTTTTGGAATCTTATTTTTATTATTTTTATGGGCGCGATTATCGGCGCGAAATTATTATTTATTATTGTATCGTGGAACCAACTCGGCGCCACGCTTACCGATAAAATCTCCTACATTATAAAAAACTTCCGTTACGGGTTTGTGTTCTTCGGCGGGATGATTGTTGCCATCGGCGCGTTACTGTGGTATATGCGCCGCAAAAAACTGCCGGTCTTAAAAACGTCCGACTTTTTAATTACGGCCTTGCCGTTGGGGCACACACTCGGAAGAATCGGCTGTTTTTGCGCGGGTTGCTGTTACGGAAAACCGACCTCTCTGCCGTGGGGCGTTACGTTTACCAATTCGGCGTCGCTTATCCCGCCGGACCTGTTAGGTGTGCCGCTTCATCCCGTACAACTCTACGAAAGTGTGGGCAATTTACTTTTATTTTTTATCTTACACAAGGCCTACCAAAAACCGCACAAAGACGGATCTATCCTCGTACAATATATTTTGTATTACAGCGTAATGCGTTTTGCGCTGGAGTTTGTCCGCGGCGATTTCCGCGGTGATTTTTTGCTGGGGTTGTCCCCCTCCCAATGTATTTCGCTCGTTGCCTGCGCGGCGGCGTTTGTCATTTGGAAAAAATTTTTAAGGATGCCGAAAAATGCCTGATAAAAAAACGATTTTATTTGACGGTTATACCCGTCGGTTAGATATTTTTGTAGCGGACGAATTGCCCTCTTTCTCGCGCTCTATCGTCCAGAAAATGATTAAAGACGGCAAAGTAACCGTCAACGGGAAAGCGGTAAAGCCGTCCTGGCCGCTGACGCGCGGCGAAACGGTGGTCATAGAATTACCCCAAGCGCACGCACAAACACCGCTCAAAAATTTGCTTTTACACGACGGAAAAGATTTTTTTGTCATCATCAAACCGGCCGGCATGCTCGTCCATCCGCAAAGCCCTATTTGGGAAGAACATCCGGAAACGGTTTTCTCTACGGAAGAAACGCTTGTGTCGGTAATTTTATCCAACCCGCCGAAAAATTTTGATACGTCTATGCCGCGCGCCGGACTTGTTCACCGGCTGGACCGCGAAACAAGCGGTGTGATGGTAATTGCCAAAAATGCGGAATTTCAGGCAGAGATGATTTCGCTGTTTGCCAACCGCGAAGTTCACAAAACCTATCACGCCATTGCCTGCGGGGAAGTACCCGACGACAAAGGAACGATTGACGTGCCGATCGGGCGCGTGGCGGGCGGCAAAATAAAGGCATCTGACGTCGGGCGCGAAGCCGTCACCGATTACAAGGTGTTAGAACGCAAAAACGGATTTACGTATATTGAACTCTACCCGCGCACAGGCCGTACCAACCAACTGCGCGTTCACTTAAATTGGCTCGGATATCCGGTGCTGGGCGATTGGCTTTACAAAGGCGCGACGGCCGACCGTTTAATGCTTCACGCGCGGAAGATAGAATTTAAACACCCGCTGACCGGCAAACCGTTATCGTTTGAGGCCCCCGTTCCATCGGATTTTTTGGCTGCCTGGCAACGGGTTACAAAAAAATAGCACCCCCTGCCCGCGTACATAAAACAAAATTCTTGACATTTCTTACATAATTTACTATATTAACAATATCACCACTCTCTTTCGGTGATATTTCTATTGTCCGTTTCGGACTATTCTTCAACTACAATTCGCAGTACAAACGCAGCAGTGCGGGCCGTTCCTCCCTCACGTTAAACTATCCGTAAACGGAATAAAACCGCTGTGTTAGAACGGGTGTCTAGTCAAACGAACTATGTTGGGAGCAACGTCCTACCCTGACGACTCCGCCACAGGCATCTCGCGGCCTCATCCCGCGGGGAACATACTCGTTGCGTCCGCTGATAAATACAACTTACTCCTACCGTTTTAGTTTTGCGCCGCAAAAAAATTTTCGCGCGACGCGAACATAAAACAAAACATCTTTTCTTCTCTTTTTTCTTCTTAAAGACCTGAACTACGTTTGTAGCAGTAAGCGAAATGCCACAGCGAGCTACACAGGAGCAGACTGAAATCTTGCCCGAACTCTTTGTCTTGCTCACAGGGACATGATTGCTTGCCGGGGTTGTTTACAATGGTACAACAACTCCTGTTATGTTAAATGCCTAGAGGTAAAGGGTTTGGAAAAAAGAAGAAAGAAGAAGGAAAAAGAGTAGTGAAAGTTGGTCGCGTCGCGCGAAAAATTTTTTCGGCGCTCGGCCGAAAAGTAATTTTGTCCGGATTTTCGCAAATGCGTCCGCGGGCGGCGCGGGGCGCGTTTTTATAACGATTTCTGATAAATGCGGTAGCGTTTGAACAAGTGACACCCGCACTCTTCTATCCCGCGGATCATGGCGGCGTTATCCTCGAGCACCCACGAGAGTTCCGCCCAATCCCATACGGCAACGCCATGCTCAATGATATGTTTGATGAGGATTAAATCTATCCCGCGCTGGCGAAATTCCGGTGCCACGCCGAGCATTAAAAGCCGCGCATCTTTGATTTTGCGCCACGTCCACAATGCTTTCAGTAACCGCAACGGATTAGATAAACTGCCGCGCAAAACTTTCAGCACGTGGTTCATATTGGGGATACATATATAAAAGCCCGCAGGTTTACCGTCCACTTCCAGCACGCAGGTTCCTTCCAAGCGCACGACCGGTTTTAATTCCCGCACGATATCGGCCATTTCCTGTTTTGTAAGCGGCACAAACCCCCAATTCTGCGCCCATGCCTCGTTGTAAATCTGACGGATAATCTCCGCCTCTTTGTTTAAATTTTTTAAATCAAGCCGACGGATAGAAACCTGTTGGTGTTTCTCGCACCGCGAACACACTTTTACAAACCGTTCGGAAAAAGTATCGTCTTTACTGCGGCGGAAGGCGAGCAAATCTTTTACTTTTGAAAATCCCGCGTTCTCTATAAACGGCGCATAATACGAATAATTGTACGGCATCATGATCGCGGGCATGGAGTCAAACCCTTCTATCAAAAGCCCGTACGGATGATTGCTGGAAGGATTCGCCGGACCGCGTACGGCGGTCATCCCGCGTACTTTGAGCCATTTCTCGGCCGCCGAAAATAAAGCGGCGCAAACCGCTTCGTTTTTCACCACGTCAAAAAAACCGAAGAACCCCATTTTTTCCTGATAATATTCGTTATGGGCGCGGTTAATAATCGCCATAATACGCCCGACGGGTTTTTCGTCTTGATATGCCATAAAAAGCGCCCGCTCGGCTTTTTGCCAAAACGGATTTTTAAGGGAAATCAGCGCGATACTGTCGCGTTTTAACTCCCCCACCCAATACGGATTTTCCTGATATAAGTCAAAGGGAAATGCTACAAAAGCATCTATTTCGTTTTCCGCCAATTGGCGTATAAGTACGTTCATAAAAACTCCGAAAAAACAAAACCCCGCGGGTGCGGGGTTCTAAAATTTCCTTATTTGATAAGACCGATCGCACGCCCCGCTTTCGCAAAAGCGTCAATAATCTTGTCCACGTGTTCGTCCGTATGCGTGGCCATCAGCGTAAGGCGCATGAGCGAGTGGCCGGGAGGAACGGCCGGGCTGATAACGGGGTTGGCAAAAATACCCATTTCGTGTAAGGCGCGCCACATTTTAAAGCAATCTTCGTTGGTGCCGATATGGACAGGCAAAATCGGTGTGGTGCTTGTTCCCAAATCGTACCCCAACGCTTCCAATCCCTTTTTAAGTTTCGCGGTCAAGCGGAACAAATTGTCGCGGCGGGACGTATCGTTTTCTATGAGTTCAATGGCCTTTGTAATGGAAGCAATACACGCAGGCGGCATAGAGGCGGAAAAAATTTGACTTCTTGCGTTGTGGCGGATGTAATGGATAATTTCCTCATCCCCTACCACAAATCCGCCGACGGTCGCGAACGTCTTGGAACAGGTCCCTACAATCAAATCCACTTCGCCGTTTTCCAAACCGAAATATTCGCACGTACCGCGCCCCGTTTTACCGATAATTCCGGTGGCGTGTGCGTCATCTACCATAATGCGGGCGCCGTATTTCTTGCCGATTTTGACGATTTCCGGCAACGGGCAGATATCCCCTTCCATACTGAAAACACCGTCCACGATAATCAGTTTGCCGGCATCTTCGGGCAGTTTGGAAAGCACGCGGTCCAAATCTGCCAAATCGTTATGTTTGAAACGGACCATTTCGCCGTCTGATAAGCGAACGCCGTCCAAAATGCTGGCATGGTCTAATTTATCTACAATGGCATAATCGCCTTTTTTGACTAGGCAGGAAACAACTCCAACGTTCATTTGGTATCCGGTAGCAAACAACAAAGCGGCCTCTTTGCGTTTGAAAGCGGCCAATTTCTTTTCCAAATTTTCGGCCAGCCGCGTATTTCCGTTAAGCAAGCGGGAACCGGCAACGCCCGTACCGTATTTGAGGGCGGCTTCGCTGGCGGTTTTTTTCATTTCCGGATCGTTGGCAAGCCCCAAATAATTATTGGAACCCGCCATAATATATGTTTTTCCTTCTAGTACCACTTCCGGTGCCTGTACGGATTCTATCGGTTGGAAATAACCGTAAATTCCCATACGCATCGCAATTTTCGCATCTTTGTAGTTTCTGCACTTATCAAAAATATCAGACATACTTTCCTCATAACAGCCGCGTGCGGCTATTTACTTACTTTTTTAATGATGTTGGTAGTGGAACGCCCCTTTAACAACGGGAAACGCACCACCCTTCCTGCAAATTCTCTGCCGACGATTTCGTTTGTTTTATAATCGCCGCCTTTTACTAACACGTCCGGACGGACGGACTTTATCAAATTGTACGGTGTATCTTCTTCAAAAATACAAACCGCGGATACACTTTCCAATGCGGCTAACACGAGCGCACGGTCTGCCTGCGTATTGACCGGACGGGAAGGCCCTTTTAAACGGCGGACGGAATCGTCGCTGTTAAGCCCCACGACAAGTTCGTCTCCTTTACTGCGGGAAAATTCCAACACGCTGACGTGCCCCGCATGTAAAATATCAAAACATCCGTTGGTAAAAACAATTTTTTTACCCGCACGGCGCTTTTCGCTTACCCAGCGCGACAACGAACGGATTGTTTTAATTTTCTGTTTTGCCTTCACTTTCTTTCTCCGCCTTCATGATACGTTCTATCAACCCCGTATCAATATTGCCCTGTATAAAATCTTCGTTGGCTAAAATCTTTTGGTGAAAAGGAATCGTCGTTTTGACGCCTTCAATCACAAACTCCCCGAGCGAACGGCGGCTACGTTCCAACAAACGCACGCGGTCCGGCGCGGTAACAATCAGTTTGGCAATCAAACTGTCGTAATAAGTGGGGATGGCATAACCTTCGTACATGTGGCTGTCCACGCGCACCCCCAAACCGCCGGCGGCAATCCATTTGGAAATCGTCCCCGGACAAGGCATAAAATTGTGTTCGCTGTCCTCCGCGTTAATACGGTGTTCCACCGCGTGGCAACGGATTTTTGCGGCTTCTTCCTGCGTTACCTGTAACGGCTCGCCTTGCGCGATTTGGATTTGTAATTTGACCAAATCAAGCCCGCATACGGCTTCCGTCACCGGATGTTCCACCTGTAAGCGCGTGTTTACTTCCATAAAATAAAATTCTTTCGTGGGCGCCATTAAAAATTCTACCGTACCGACGCCGTGATACTTGGCGGCTTTAATCACTTTACAGGCCGCAACTTGTAATTTTTGGCGCGTTGTACTGTCCACAAACGGAGAAGGCGATTCTTCCACCAATTTTTGATGACGGCGCTGCATACTACAATCCCGTTCCGTAAATGCCACCACATTACCGTAATTATCGGCGGCAATCTGTACTTCAATATGGCGCGGATTCAAAACGAGTTTCTCAAAATAAACACGGTCGTCGCCAAAGTTGGCACGCGCTTCGCCTTGCGCGGTGTTCATCATCACATCCAAATCTTCTTCTTTTAAGCACGCACGCATCCCTTTTCCGCCGCCGCCCAGCACGGCTTTAATCATAATCGGGAATCCGATTCTTTTGGCAACCGTACGGAAATTTTTTCCTACCACACCGTCGGAACCGGGCGTAATCGGCACACCGGCTTTAACGGCAATTTCGCGCGCGGTGGATTTAACACCCAACATTTCCAGCGACGCGGCCGTCGGCCCGATAAACGTCAGTCCCTCTTTTGTAACGGCCTGTGCGAAATCGGCATTTTCGGAAAGGAACCCATACCCCGGATGAACGGCATCCGCGCCGGTCATTTTTGCGGCGGTAACAAGCGCATCAATATTCAAGTAACTTTGTAAAGAAGGCGCCGCCCCGATACAAACGGATTCGTCGGCCATGCGCACATGTAAACTACTGCGGTCCGCTTCCGAATAGACAGCAACGGATTTAATGTTCATTTCTTTTAAGGTACGGATAATGCGCAAGGCAATTTCGCCGCGGTTGGCAATTAAAACTTTTTTAAAGGGAGTGATTTTAACGGTAGCCATAATTATTTCTCAATGAAGAAAAGCGGTAATCCGAACTCCACCGGTGCGCCGTCTTTCGCGGCGGCCACACGCAATTTGCCGGAAAGATGTGCCTTCACAATATGCTTTTGACTGACGGTTTCCACCATCCCCAGCACGTCGCCCTCTGCCACAATTTGTCCTTCCGTAAGTACTAAACTTTGGCCTTTCTCCGCCATGCGGTAAATGCCCACCGCGGGAGAAGTGACCGCCGTAAGCGAGCAGGAAAATTCCGTCGGCTCGGGCAGGGCCTCTTTAGTTTTAATTTCTATACAATCGCCGTCTTTCTCATAACAAAATTCGGCCAAATCGGTTGTTTTCATCCACTTTGTTACTTCGGAAATAAACTTTGTATCCATAGCATCCCCAACACAAAAAAATAAGTACTTTTATTTTACCATTTTTAAACACGTTGTGGACAAATCGCCTTTCTAACCCATTTTTCGGCTTGCTAAAAATACCGGTTCCGTTACACTATCCCTATATGCGGTACATAAAGTGGACAGCAGGGTTGTTCGTTTGGTTGGCCGTGTGCCAACTGCCCGCGCTGATAGGGGCAAGCAGTGTGCGGCCCAATTTGGCGTGGTACCAAACCTTAACGAAACCGCTACTGACACCGCCGGATATGCTCTTTGGTCTTGCGTGGAGCCTATTATACATCTTGCTGGGGGTATCGGCAGCGATTACGTTTGGAAAGGGAATTAACAACAACGCACGCGCGGCCTTGTGGTTATTACTTGTACAACTGTCCCTCAATGCGTTGTGGACGCCTGTCTTTTTCGGGTTTCACAGTTTTGCGGGGGCAACGGTGTTAATTATCCTGATGCTGGGGGAAGGCGTTTATCTTCACCGCGAAATAAAACGGTTGGATAAAGTGTCCGCGTGGTTGTTAATACCTTACTGGGGTTGGTTGTGTTTTGCGACGTATTTGACCGTCGCATTTTGGGGGTTAAACGGGTAAAATAGAAATGCCCTGTGCGGTTATGGGGCACAGGGCATTTTCTGTCTTAAAATTGCTTATTTGCGGAAACGGTTGACGAGATCTACCCCTACTTTCATCGCCTTATACCAACCGCTGTCCAAAAACCCGCTGACGTTTTCAATTAAGTCAAACGCATTTTTCGTTTGATCTACTTTTTCGGCGGTGGTAATCATCAAATACTCTGCGGCTTCTGCCGTACGGGTAATTTGTAAAACGGCCCGCACACATACAATAACAAGCACCACAAAAGCAATCATAGCCACCAACGCGCATACTTGATAAAAATCCAACATATTCAAATCCTCCTTTTCGTAAATTTAACAAGTTTGTAACGGCTTCGTCAACTGTTTTTTTCACTTATCCCGTTTAAAATACAGATGGGACTTTGGACCTATACGATTTTCCTTTTTCCTTATTTTTTAGTACAAAAAAAATAGGTCTAAAATCCGTTTGACAGGGCGCTCCTTATTAGTAATAATTATTATTAGCAGCTTAAAAACAAACGGCCGCGCAACATAAAAAAAGAATTTCTCAGACGAAAGATTGCTTTTTTTATGTTTTATTTTTTAATATTTTACGAGGACGTTTGCAATTTTGATTTGTTTTTGTTTTAATTTTTGTTACCCGCACTGATTCCGCAAGGATTCAAGGCGGTATTTTTCAAACCAGGACGAGCATTATGGAAACTTCAGAAGTAATTACGCAAATCGTTAAGAGAGACGGTACCACCCAAGTTTTTGATTCTAAAAAAATTACCAAAGCCATTAGCAAAGCCGCCGAAGCAACCGGCGAATTTGATGCCGAAACCGCTAAAAAATTAACTATCCGCGCGATCAACATTATCCAGCAGTTATATTCCGATACGATCCCCAACGTGGAAAACGTACAGGATATCGTGGAAGACGTACTGTTAACTTCTAATTACCATAAAACCGCCAAGGCGTATATTTTGTACCGCGACCAACACGCCCGCATGCGTGAAATTTCCTCTAAATTTAATGTGGACCTGGTGGACCAATACCTTCAGAAAATTGATTGGCAGGTAAACGAAAACAGCAACATGGGTTATTCGTTACAGGGGTTAAATAACTATATTTCTTCCGAAATCAGCAAAGTGTATTGGCTCAATAAAATCTATCCGGAAAATGTGCGCCGCATGCACTCGGAAGGGGATTTTCACTTACACGATTTGGGCTTGTTAGGGGCCTATTGTGTGGGTTGGGATTTACAGGATTTACTGTTAAGCGGGTTTACAGGTGTCGTCGGAAAAGCGGAAAGTAAACCGGCCAAACACTTCCGCACCGCATTGGGGCAGGTCGTTAACTTCTTCTACACCCTTCAGGGCGAAAGTGCCGGCGCGCAGGCGTTTAGCAACTTTGACACCTTGCTGGCTCCGTTTATCTATTACGATAAATTATCTTACGAAGAAGTCAAACAAGCGTTACAGGAATTTTTGTTTAACGTAAACGTACCGACCCGTGTCGGTTTCCAAACGCCGTTTACCAACTTAACCATGGATTTGACGGTTCCTTCTTACTATAAGGACCAACCGGTTATTATCGGCGGGAAATTACAGGACAAAACCTACGGCGAATTTCAGGAACAGATGGATATGCTCAACCGCGCGTTCTGCGAAGTAATGCTTGCCGGTGATGCGAAAGGACGTGTGTTCACGTTCCCGATTCCTACCTACAATATTACGAAAGATTTTGATTGGGATAACCCGAAACTTACCCCGTTGTGGGAAATGACGGCTAAATACGGGATTCCCTACTTCGCCAATTTTATTAACTCGGACATGAACCCCGAAGATGCACGCTCTATGTGTTGCCGTTTACGCATTGACAACCGCGAACTGCGCAAACGCGGCGGCGGACTTTTCGGTTCGGCCCCGCTGACGGGTTCTATCGGGGTAGTAACGATTAACTTGCCGCGCCTTGGCTATTTATCCAAAAACGAAGAAGATTTCTTTGCCCACTTAAAAGACCGCATGGAAGTCGCCAAAACAAGTTTGGAAATCAAACGCAAAATTATTGAACGGTTTACAAAAGGAAACCTGTATCCGTACATGAGTTTTTACCTGCGTTCTATCCGCCAACGTTTCGGCGAATTTTGGAAGAACCACTTTTCCACGATCGGTTTGGTGGGGCTTAATGAGTGTGCGCTCAATTTAATCGGCGAAGATATCGGTACGGAAAAAGGCCGCGCATTTGCCGAAAAAACATTGACGTTCATGCGTGAAACCTTGGTACAATTCCAAGAAGAAACGGGAAACAATTACAACTTGGAAGCCACACCGGCGGAAGGTACTTCTTACCGTTTGGCCAAACTGGATAAAGAAAGATATCCGGAAATTATCTGCGCGAACGAAGCCCTCTATAAACAAGGGCACCAGCCGTTCTACACCAATTCGTCGCAGTTACCGGTCAACTATACCGACGACGTTTTTGAAATGTTAGATTTACAGGCCTCCATCCAATCCAAATACACCGGCGGAACGGTACAACACATTTTCACCGGCGAACGTATCAAAGATTTGGAAGCCATGAAGAAGTTTATCAAAACCGTATGCGAAAAATATGTACTACCGTATTTTTCCATTACGCCTACGTTTAGTGTCTGCCCGAAATGCGGATATATTCCCGGAGAACATTTTGAATGTCCGAAATGTAAAGCCGAACGGATGCAGGAACTGGA
>Ga0310690_10001232_pt1 | contig 46752 bp, 35 predicted proteins | sample AusTroGonzalo_MG_2_FD_207661 | JGI IMG/M metagenome (GOLD analysis project Ga0310690, IMG submission 207661) | Bovine rumen microbial communities from tropical cattle in Woodstock, Queensland, Australia - Gonzalo_04 (v2) (version 2) | ecosystem: Host-associated > Mammals > Digestive system >... | reverse complement strand
AAGGATCCTGCTCTTTACGAATGCCGGGATCCAAAAAAACGACAGGGTCGTTATCCTTGCCGCAGACAGCTCCAAGATGACCTTTTTCCTTCTTAAAAATCCCAAAGGGACCAAAGAACAGCTCGAGTTCCTTATCAATTAGATTTCTTGAACATAAATGAGACGCAATCCTTTGAGATCACCTTAAAGGTGCGGTCCATGTTTCTTAGTGTCCTGATGCTTTTAGTGCCCTTGCAGATTTCACATTTTTTCAGTCCGTTCGACCTTTCGAAACAGCCTGCCGAGATGAAAAGCGGCGGATTGAAGGAGTCGGAAATTTTTATAACGGATCCGTTCTGAAACGAATCTCCATCTTTGTCTTCGATCCACGAATAACCGAAAAGAAGCTTTGCGCCCAGAAGTTTTTTCAAAAAATCAAGTGTTTTGGAGTTTGCTATGTAGAGAGGGAAATCTGCAAAAAACAGAACGTTTTCCCGGGTCCTGAGACTTTGCGCGAATTCGAACTGGCCGATATTCGACAGACCTATCAGAAATTTTTCGGATCTGTTTTCAATCACATAAGTCCGGATTCTGTTCAAGTAGCCGTCATCCCGCTTCATCAACGGAAGCAGAGGGATAACAGAGTAACCTCCGATCTTTTTCAATAGTGAAAAATCATCGCAGTTCATAAAAAAAGGGACCTCTCCGTCGGGGTTGAAGAGTTCTCTTCTCTTAAAGACATCCGGCGGTGTCAGCATGTTATCGTCAGACTCCGGCGAGACGCAGGAAAGTTCCGCATTGATCTTTTCATTCCGTCCCTTATCTCTATGTTCCGCATAGGCGGCATAAAAATCCTTGCGTATCTTCTTTGTAAGAGAGGGATTTAAAAATATATATTCACAGGTCGCATCGCAAGAGAGAGCGTTCAGAGTGTATAAAGAATCTCCGGAGTTTTTTAAGTTTTCCGACAAGTTGTTGATAAAGTTGCTCTGATGCTCCGATTTTTCTATGGGCAGCTCTGAAACTTCGAAGCTGAAATCTCCGCTTTTGAGCCTTACTTTATCATCTCCGTCTCTTACGACTTCTATATCGATACTCTTTTTCCATGGCTTGAATGCTGCCGGATTTATCTTTTTAAGGTCCAGAAAACGAGAACTTACAAGGAAAATCTCATCATTTATTTCAGGTACATGAGCGCCTCTAAGCCAGATCCTCTCTCCTGCTCCGACAGTTTTCAGGATCTTTCCCGAAGTAGCCGTGATCTCCTCTATCGAGAAAATATATGGTTCTCTTCTGTTATTGTTTTTGAAGAAAAGAATTCCGTCGTGAAGTCCCAGAGCATATTTAGTACGAAGCAGAAACCGGCGGCCGGCTCTCTTTTCGCAGTTCCCTGTCTTTACCCCTCTATGTCCCGGGAAATCGCTGCTGACAAGCCTGTCTCCGTTGAAATTGCGCAGATAACCTTCGGTGGATTCTCTAGCAAAACTTATTTTGCTGTTTTTCAGCGGTCCGATCGTTTCATCATGTTTAACAGCGGCATGATAGAGAGCCGAAGTATAAAAAACATATTCCGGATCCTTCATCCGGCCTTCAATTTTTAAGGACACTACACCGGCAGCAGCCAGTTCATCGATATGATCCTTCAGCATAAGATCATTACATGAGAAAAAATATCCCTCTCTACCCTCTTCTGTCTCATAAAAGCTGCGGCAGATCTGTGCGCACATCCCGCGGTTTCCGGAACGGTTCAGAAGCATCCCGCTTGCAAGACAAAGCCCGGAAAAAGAATAGCAGAGAGCTCCGTGAACAAAGACCTCCAGTTCCATATCGGGAACACTTTCTTTTATCACGGCAATTTTATCTAAAGGAACTTCCCGACTAAGAACAACTCTTGAAAATCCTGATTTTTTTAGGAACCTTACCCCGTCCGCCGTATGAACAGCCATCTGAGTCGAAGCATGAAGCGGAAGAGCCGGAAAAAGCTTTTTTATGGCTGAAGCCAGCCCCAGATCCTGCAAAATCACTCCGTCGGTCTCTATTTCCTCAAGGAAAGCAGCGACATCCAATACTGCCTTCAATTCGCTCTCTTTAACCAGTGTATTGAGAGTGACATAGATCTTTTTCTTATGTTCTACTGCCTCCTTCTTTATGGCAAGGAGCTCATCTCTTGAGAAGTTTTTTGCAGATTTTCTCGCCGAAAAATCACTTAAACCCAAATAAACGGCATCGGCACCGCCGCGAAATGCGGCGATCCCCGCCTCAAACGAACCGGCAGGAGCCAGTATTTCAAGATCTCTCATCAAAAATTCAATTCTGTGTACTTGCCTTCGACCAAAATTTCATACTGATAATCTTCAAGTACGGCGATCATTTGGTCTATAATGTCAGGAACAGGACGGTTCATCTGGAGATAAAGCAGCTTCTCGGCCTTATAGTATTCGATCGCCTCCGGAATATCGCTCTGAAGATCGACGACAGCCAGTTCGTGAACAAGTTCAAGAAGCTTATCTCCTTCGAATTCTCCGCTTTTTATAAGAGTCTTCAGGTAGGGTTTTCGCTCTATTTCAAGATAAATCTCTTTCATATAAAGCTGCTTTTGATAGAGCTGCTGCATATCGTTGTCATTGAAACGGGCGAAATCGTGCTTGCGGCAATCAAGCAGTTTATTGTAGGTTTTGACCGTGGTTTTGTCCTGTGGCGGTGTTATCATCTTTTCGACTCTGCCGCAGTCTCCGCGGATCATGTATAAAGTCGCGATGTTGTAAACCGACCTCTGAGAGTAATCGTTGACCAGATGCTTCTCCGAAAAGAATGAAAGCGCCTTATCGTGTTCTCCTTTCAAAATGTAGTATCCGATGATATTTCCGTTCTGATTCTCATCTGAGTATCCGGTCGCAACAGATTTCTGATAGTATTCCCACGCCTTGTCAGGAAATTTCATATTGATATAACGAACCCCGAGAGCGAAATAACCGCGGAACGAAATCTCGCCCCAGCTTTCATCGACCCGAAGAGCTGTCCATGTATTTTTCAATTCCATGTTCCTTGTAAATGTTCTGACGAAGTAGAACAAAAAGACAACAGACAAAACCAGTAAAAAAGCAAGCGGTTTTTTACCGATAACGGAGAGATCCGAACCTGAATTCTTATCCAGTCTGTCTCCTACGACCCTTTCGAAAAGAACTCCGAAGATTGCACATACAGCCATTACAGGCACATACAGATAGTGGATCGCAACAATTTCGTGGAGCGGGATGATCTGAAGCACCGGAGCAAGCGAGATCACGAAAAAGGCGATAAAGAAAGCGATATTCTTCTTAGCCGTTCTTGTCTCCGGAGTGCCCCTGTCTCTCTTTCCGGCAGTAACAAGCAGGTACCAGACAAGCGCCACAAGCAGGAACATTACAAGAATAGAGAAGAAAACATGAAAGTTCCAGTCAAGAACCAGCGGATAGCCGGCATTATCCAGAATCAGTTTGAGAGGAAAGAGAGCAAGTACGATGTAGTGCAGAAAAATCGTTGTTGCAGTCAGATAATGTACATGCGGGCTGTTCCCGTGAAAATTGATCCCGTTAAGCGATACAAGAGCGCTTCCGCCGCCCGAAATCGCCATAAAGACAAAGTAGGAAAAGAGCAGCAGAAGGATCATTGCCGCGGCATAGAACCAACGCTTCGTCAGAAGTATACGGCCGTCTCTGTGGATCGCGTAAAGTCCGAAAATGACTGGTATCGTAACTCCCATCTCCTTCGATGAAACGGAGAGGAAGAGGAAAAGCATGGAGAGGATCAGAGACCTCCATTTTACCGGGATCTTTTCCTTTCTTTCGGCGCAGAGCGTCGGAGAGACCGTATTGTAAAAATTGATAAAGCAGCCGACACTCAAGATGTAGAAAAGCCCCATCATGACATCCCTTCTGCCTGAAATATAAGCAACAGCATCGGTATTTACCGAGTGTACGGCAAAAAGAAGAGCGGCAACGAACGCCGCAGTCTGCGAAAGCGAAAACTTTTTAAGCATCCAGAAAAGCGAAAGGACCGCCAGAGTATGATACAGGATGTTCATCAGTCTGAAACCGTACGGATTCATTCCGAAAATACGATAGTCAAGCGCCAGCGAGAGATAACGGAGCGGTCTGTAGCTCTTCAGAAGCTGCCAGAACGATCCGTCAGTAACAAGAAACGAGTTCTGGATTATCGGAACATCATCAAATATGAAGTCGTTTGGAAGCGAATTCAGATAAACCAGGAACGATGCCGCTATTAAAAAGAAAATCGCCTTTTTATTACTCATTATCCCTCCGTTCCTGTCAAAGTTCGTCGATCTCTTCAAGGTCACTGTTGTCGCTTTTCAACGGTCTGACAAAAAGAACGACATTAACGACCATCAGACCGAGAAAAAGAAGGAATATCGCCAAGCCGGCATAATCCTTCCGCGGCTCGACGCCTTCTTCGATGAAAAAACCGTCCTCCTTCATAGTTATAAAGAGCGATTTCTCGAAAAAATCGAACATCTTTTTCGCCTTCTTGTTCGTCTTGAAGGCGTAGGCGCGTCCTTTTATCGTTTTATAGGCAGGTCCGACATTTTCATCATCACTCTTTACAACCGATTCTACTATAAATTTGGAAGAACCGTTCAGGTAATATACTATATGACGCTCTCCGAAAAGTCCTTTTTTTATATTTCCGCCCTGGATCGAAGTTATCCCCTTGATCTGAACGTAGTCGCCGTTTTCAACTTTTGAAAAGGCTTCCGTGTTCAACTCCAAAGCGTCTCCGAGATCGATCGGCGTGTCATCGGAGAAAAAATAGAGTACATTGTCAAAAAAGGAATACATGGCTATCAGCAAGATCACCGAGGCGACAAGAAACGTGATAAGATTTTTCCTGCCGATATAAAAATTAACTTTTTTCATTATTTTCCTCCAAAAGAGCCACAGCCGTAGCCGCAATTCCCTCCTTGCGGCCGGTAAAGCCGAGTTTTTCAGTTGTTTTGCCCTTTATCATAACACGATCCAGCGGAATTTTCATTATTCCGGCAAGAGTTTCACGCATTTTTGTCTTGTAAGGCAGAATTTTCGGCGTTTCGCAGATAATGACCGAATCGACATTGATGATTTTGTGTCCTGCAGCTTCAAGTTCGCTGACAACCTTTTCAAGCAGGATCGTACTTCTTATCCCTTTGAAGGCATTGTCGCTGTCTGGAAAAAGTTCTCCTATGTCGCCTATACCGCAGGCGCCCAGCAAAGCGTCGATCACGGCGTGAATCAGTACGTCGGCATCACTGTGTCCGGCAAGACCGATATGGTCTTCGATTTTTATCCCGCCGAGCCAAAGCTCTCTGCCGGCTTCGAACTTATGAACGTCAAACCCCTGGCCTACCCTCATCTCACACTATCCCGAAACTTAAAAAAAGAATATTGAAAACTGCAAACAGGAGCGTAAAGACTCTTGCTTTCAAGTTTGTGAAATTGTTTGTCACTTTTACCCCTTTATAGATCAGGACGAAACGCCACACCAACGAAATGAACGGACCTAAAACGGGGAGTATATTGCAAAGTCCGGTCACCATAACAAAGCTGCCCATTCTGTAGTAATGGACGATCCTTGCTCTTGAACCAGTCAGAAAACTTACTGAACTTAAAATTAAAGAGGTGACTAAAATCGAAAATAGAGGGGTCAGAAAGAGCTGTGCGACGACCGAAGAAAATTCGGGATGCATCGCTTCGTAAAGCATTTTGACATTTGACTGATCCTGTAAGAACGGAACTGCCGGCGATGTTTTTGCGACAAAGTCATTGAGAGATTCCAATGTCGGAAAAAATCTGTTAAAAATATTCAGATTCCAAAAAAATTGAAATGCCGAAGCAGCAAAAGCGACAATTACTCCGTAGAGCGGAAAGATCGATGCCATCGGCACGGAAACCATCTTTTTGAAAAAGTCGGTAGGAGTACATATCAGCTCCTTAGTCGTTCTATAAAAGGCTTCGCTGAAACCAATAAAAGCGATATTGTCCCAAGGGGTTCCGACTCCGGAGATGTTTCTGATGCTGTTAAAAAAATCTCTGGAAAACTGCTTGAATTCCTTCTCTTCCCTCTTTTTTTGTTTTTCGCGTCTTCCCTGCTCAAGCTCCTCGGGAGTCTTTATAACTCTGTTTTCCTCATCATTCAGAGGATCTCCGACGTAAATCAGGGATTTACATTTAGGGCATACCGTTTTTCCCGATTTTACTACCGAAATAACTTCATGACATTGAGGACATTCTACAATCATCTCTCCTCCGGACTGATCTGGCGATGGTACGAAAAAAATAAAAAAACTGAAACAAAAAATAAAAAAAATCCCGGGAACTAAATCCCGGGATTTGAAAAGCACGATTTATTGTTGAAAAAAAGAGGCTGATTACTTTCTGAAGTTGTTTCTCGGTCTCTCTTCGCGCGGACGAGCCTCGTTTACGGTAACAGTTCTGCCGTTAAGCTCTGTTCCGTTAAGACCGTTGATAGCTGCCTCTGCCTCTTCCTGATTCGGCATATCTACAAAACCGAAGCCTTTGGAGCGACCGGTTTCACGGTCAACAACAAATCTAGCCGATGTTACTTCACCGAATGCCTCAAAAGCAGCCCTAAGTTCCTGTTCGCTCATCTTATAAGCGAGATTTCCAACGTAAATGTTCATTTCTTCCTCAAAAAAAAACAAATTAAAACACGCCTCGAGAACCATTCTCAAGGTAGGCGGATAGTATTAAGCAAAAAAATATTGTCAAGCGAAAGTTGTCTGCAAAACGCAATCTGGCGTATTTATTGAGTATTTTTGAGAATTTGTCTGTCTGTTTGAATTATATTGAGGTAAGCGAACAACCGCTGCCGCCCTTACCTTCGTTTGTACTCTCCGAAGTATCTCCCGTATCCGAAGTATCGTCTGAATCCGAAGTATCTCCCGAATCCGGAATATCGTCTGAATCCGAAGTATCACCCGAATCCGGGGTATCACCTGTGTCCGAAATATCGTCCGAATCCGGGGTATCGCCTGTGTCCGGAGTATCATCCGGATCCGGAGTGTCGCCTGTGTCCGGAGTATCATCCGGATCCGGAGTGTCGCCTGTGTCCGAAGTATCATCCGAATCCGGGGTATCGCCTGTGTCCGGAGTATCATCCGAATCCGGGGTATCGCCTGTGTCCGGAGTATCATCCGAATCCGGGATGTCGCCTGTATCAACGGGCTCTTCACCGATGCCGTATTCGATCCCGAACTCGTTCAAAAGTTTGCCGGCAATCGATTTTCTAAGGTCTTCGCTGACGATCGTCTCAAACGGAAAGCCCAAAACCGCAGCTTTTTTGGCAGCGCTTTTCGTGAGAACCATAGCTCCTTTCGATGCCGCGGGATCGTAGAAAAGTACCAAGGAACCGAGACTTTCATCGTAGGGCTTAAGAACATCCGGATATTCCGGCTGATAGACAAGTGAACCATCATCAAATTCACCTGAAATCGCAGAGAAAATATCTGCACCGTAAAAACTGTAAAGGTTCGAATCGTCATCTACATAGGCTGCGTTCAAAACATTGTTGAAGAAAAATTTGTCCGAGGAATCGCCCTTCCGGTCAAGATCCCATCCGATCTCCGCTCCGCTGATGAAGAAAGCTCCTCCGTTCGTCAAATAACCAGAGATAATCTCCTGCTCATCGTACGTGAGAGTCTCGTCAGCCGTGCTCTGTTCGCCGGCAAACCAGACAATCATGGCGTAATCGTCAGGATCGAGGTCGGCAAAAACCTTACGCTGAACAAAATCAACGTTTAATCCAAGTTCGCCGAAAATCGGGGCATACTGTTTCACATAATCGAAACTATTAATAAATTCGAGTAAATACCTGTATTCGCCATTCGATTGATCCGAAAATCTCGGAAGAGCGGCGTCAAGACGTTCGAAGCCGTCAACGACAAGGATTTTAGCTGCATCCGGCGCAGCGACAGCGCCTGCTACCGCGCTCGGGAAGGAATATCCGCCGGTATTGTAGGCAACGACGCGGAAGTATACCGGCGTCCCCTCTTCAGGCTCGAAGGTATAATCAAGCACATTGCCAACATCGACGCCGTCGTTGAATGCAAGCCCGTCGGTACTCGTCTGCACGATGTAACCGGTCGCGGCATCTCCGAGATAGCGGTTTGGATCGACCTCGGGAGCACTCCATGAGAGCCTTACTTTGCCGTCATTCCTGACAACGGCAGCCAGATTTTGCGGTGAACCTGGAAGAAAAACAGCTGTCGAGCCGTCTTTGGCGGCAAAATACTGAACTATACCCTGATAGGCGGCGCGTGCCGCGATATCCCGGAACTTGGGATCGCGCAGTCTGGCCGAGTCGTCAGCATGGTCGTGGAATGCGAGCTCTACCAGAATTGAAGGCATCTCCGGATTTACGCTTGAGTTTATTTCACCGAAATAGGCGCTGTAAAGCCCATTACCGTACTCTTTGAGCCCATCCTTGAAGAGCGCTTTCTCGGCAGCCAGTATCCGGTCGTGGACAAAGTTCGCGAGATCGACGCTGCCGGCGGTCTCCTCGCCTGTAACGTAAGCAGCACCGCCGGCATAATTGCTGTTGTAGATATATGTCGAGATCCCCTCTCCGCCGCCTGCATTCGAGTGGAAAGCTATGTAGAGCGAATCATCGTAGCCCTCTTCGTTTTCCCAAGCCGCGTAACGGCTCCTTGCCTGAATGTCATCATCTCTGTCATTAGACGAAACCTGGTAAACACCCCCTTTCGATCCGCCGAGGAACTGGACGTTAGGTGCTGCAGCCTCCTCCCAGCGCGGTTTATCCGATGTTTTGCTGTTGCGGACAAGCGCCGCTTTTCCACCGCCGAATCTGACTGCATCGGCAATCATTACAGAGCCTCCGGCCCCCGCAACCGACTGCAAGAGAACAGATCCTTTTTCACGGGAGAGCCCCTCGTTGAAATAGTACTCACCGATGTCGATCCACGTTGAGCCGTGGTGCTGCTGATTGACCGTAACTTCAGTCGTACCGCCTGCGTGGTTGACCTTGTAGCGGACTGCATCCGCCCTGTTGTCTCCGCGCTTGAAAGCGACATAGACATGGTATTTGCCGCTTTGCGGAATGTTCGCCGTCCAGCGTGCCCAAGCACTGCCTGATATATTTGCAAAACGGTATCCGCCGTTTTTCAGAGGGTTCACGTTAATTGAAATAGGATAAGTGACCCTGCCGTAGCCGGAACTTTCACTCAGAGTCCAACTGCCGCTTGTTTCAAAAATCCCGTCCTGGGATTCATAGTCAAGTCCGTCTTCATCGTCAACGATCACCATATTTTCCTGACGGTCGCTTTCACGTACGGGAAAGACTGTTCCGCCGGCATTTCTAAGGTACGGGATCAGAAAATATGTAATGGTCTCGGCATTGGAATCATCTTCGATAAGGTGGTTCGATATATCCCGCTGGGTCACCCATTTATCGAGCGATGTGTTGTAAACCCAGCCGTGCCCTGCACTTACGAAAAGCGTTTTTCCGCTCAGGAAACCGCTCTTCTCCCCTATTTTAACCTGAGGAGAAAGCGAACGCTTGTCTATTTTTTTTCTGACGCTGGAAGTGTCACCGTCCTCCAGTTCCTTCTTCGGGACAGGCACGGATTCAGGCAGAAAATCCGTTACAGGGCGGTAATCTTCGGACCGCTCCCGTCTCGCCATGATACTGACTTTTGAATAATCTAGTTTCAGCTTTACCATGGTTTTTATGTAAAAACGGCTCAGTTCCTCAAGCCTGAATTCGCCGAGGTTGTCCAAAACGGAGGCTGGAGCTGTCACAAAAAAGGTGATACCCGACACCGAAGCATCGACTTCGATGCTGTCAAGAGAAAAACCCCCGAATTCAAACTGATCATAGGGAAGCTTCAGTTCTCCGGCATTCAATGAAAACGCAGAAAAAAACAACAAAATAGTTATTAGTTTACGCATGTTACGTACAGGATCCTCCTTTGAGAAGTTGTATCATATAAATCCTCAAGTCAGTTGAATATTTTATATGCAGGGAGTTTTAAATCAATCTGAAATTTTCAGGGAACTCCGCAACAAACTGGCTAAAACAAAAAAAATGGCAATAATCACTCAGTTTAAATGAGGTGGATATGAAAAAAATTTTGGTAACAGGCGGAGTCGGCATGATCGGCTCGCATCTTTGCAGACGGCTCCTGAACGAGGGCTGTGACGTGACCTGTCTTGACAACTTTTACACCGGAAATATGCGCAACATCGCCGATTTATTGGATAATCCGTATTTCCGTTTGATCGAGCACGATGTCGAAAAGCCTATCGAACTAGCTGTCGATGAAATCTACAACATGGCTTGTCCGGCAAGTCCCGTCCACTATCAGAAAGATCCTGTAAAGACCGTCAGGACCAGCGTTTTCGGCGCGATCAACATGCTGGAACTTGCAAAAAAGAACAACGCAAAGATCCTTCAGGCAAGCACGAGCGAAATTTACGGAGATCCGTTTGTCCACCCGCAGACTGAAGATTATTGGGGAAATGTCAATCCGATCGGCAGGAGAAGCTGCTACGACGAAGGCAAACGATGTGCGGAAACGCTCTATTTCGACTATTGGCGCCAGTATGCTGTAAGAATAAAAATCGTCAGGATATTCAACACTTACGGACCGGCCATATCCTACAACGACGGGCGCGTTATAAGCAACTTCATCATTCAGGCGATGCACGGGAACGATATAACTATCTACGGGGACGGTTCTCAGACACGCTGCTTCTGCTATGTTGCCGATACCGTTGACGCTATTGTCAAATTCATGCGTCTGGATGATTCAGTGACCGGTCCGGTGAATGTCGGAAACACTATCGAGATATCGATGAAGGAGCTGGCGGAGACGATCATACGTCTGTTAGATTCTCCTAGTAAGATCAAATACATGCCTCTTCCTGAGAACGACCCGAAACGTCGCAGGCCCGATATTTCAAAAATCCATGACTTAGTCGGCTGGAGCCCGAAGACATCGCTCGAAGACGGACTTGTTAATACCATAAAATATTTCCGGGATTTTCAATGAAACTCTCGGTCCTTATCCCTATTCATAATGAAGAGGCTACTCTTCAGACGATTCTACAACGGGTAGCAGAATTAAAGAGTCAGGCGGTAATTGACTCTCTGGAGATCATTGCCGTTGACGACTGTTCTACCGACAAATCATTGGAAATATTAAATAATTTCAAAAAGTCCAACAAAATAAAGATCATCAGACATTCTGTGAACCAGGGTAAAGGAGCAGCTCTGAGAAATGCTATTGCCGAAGCCGGCGGAGATTTCACCATTTTTCAGGATGCCGATTTGGAATACGAGCCCGGCGACATAGTCAGGATGGCGGAATTCGCCGAAAACAACAACGCGACTGTTGTCTACGGAAGCAGATTTCTCGGCAGATCGACAAGCCCTCTCGGTAAAGTCCATTACCTTGTGAACAGAGGACTTACCCTCTTTTCAAACCTCTTCACAGGACTTAGCCTTACCGACATGGAGACCTGCTACAAGATGGTCAGGACCGATATCCTCAAGCGGATCGACCTTGAAGAAAACAGATTCGGTATAGAACCCGAAATTACGGCAAAAATCGCCAAGATGTCGAAAACAGAACCCTTTTCAGTCAGCGAGATATCTATAAGCTACAAGCCGAGAAAGAGCAGCGAAGGCAAAAAAATCGGATTTAAGGACGGCCTCAGGGCGCTCTACGTGATCTTAAAGTACGGGTTTAGATTTCTTTAGTTTCTTCATCGGATCCGGAATATTGTAATCCGAAACGGGAGCTATGGCATCAAGAATTGCCTTCATAGTCGCGGGCGGTAGTCTGAAATGAAGATTTTTCGGAGTCTCGGCAAGCTCGTGGGCATAAAAGGACTGTATCTCATCAAATCCCATCTGGTTGTTCAATATAGCGACCTTCCCCTTTCTTCCGGTATTCTTGAAGACATCTATCGAACATCCGAGACGGCCTATCGTCGGGATCTTGACGATCGTTCCGGGCGGAAAAATACCGAGGGCGCTGAAGAGTGCCTTGACCGCAACCGGTGCGAAGCATTTCTGCGTGCAGAGCCTGAAAAGTTCTTCTATTGCCTGCGTCCTGCGCATAGGAAGATTTTTTCTGGCAGGCCACCAGCGTGTCGCGATGTCGTAAAAATCGCAGACTTTGATCAGTTCACCCAAAGGAGTCGACATGATAGGCCTCTCTGGAGGGATCGGTTTGCAGTCAAAAGTATAGGTCGTATGGTGAAGGCCGGCGGTTATCGCAGCCTCCATCATGGCGAAGTTGAGAGAATTCAAGCGGCTCAGAACGGCAAAACCGTCAGCTCCGTGCTCTATGACCTCACCCTTCGAATCGACAGGAAGTGCTATATCGTGGAAGTAAGCCGCCATGCCGATCCTTGTCAGAAGAGCACGGTCGATGCCGAGCTGTATCCCGGCAGCCACGCTTAAAATCGCGGTATTGGTCATGTGGGTCGAAATCAGCTGGTTGTCAAAACTGTTTATCGAACTCAGAACCAGAAAATGTGTCTCCTGAGAATCGTCGGAACCGTCGCAGATCATATCGATAGCCGTCTGGATGTTCCTCATTGCCTTTTTGATAGGCATCGCCTGCTTTTTCTCTATTTTGCTGCGGAAGAGGAGCTGATCGGCGATCATGTTTCTGTAGGTCAGCCTCGCAAGCTGCGCCTTTTCAAGGATGGTATAAGAATTTTCTCCGCCGGAGCTGTCGCGCTGCGTAATTGAAATCAGTGATTTATTATCTTTGATCCACTTCTCGAGCGACGGGTACACATGATCTGCCGCGACCTTGTTTTTTATTATGCTCTGACCGTAAACTGCAAAATTGACCACATCTCCTACGACGCAAAGCTTTGGGATTGAAATAGAGGCGATCTGCAGATCAAGGAAGAAACTTTCAAGCTCGTCAAAGCTCGGACCGCGGCGTTTTTTCTTAACACGTTTGTCGTTGATCAGAAAGTCGTTGCCGTTGTATACAAGGACAAGCGTGCTTTCAGACAAAAAAAGCACCTTCATCGCATCTGCGAACTTCTCGCTTCCGACCGTAACCGCCTCGTTTGAAGCGTTGCTGTAGAGCCTGAGTACTTTGAGAAGCGCGTTCAACGCAGAGATGAAGTCGTACATTCTGGTCCTTTCGAGACGCTCCGTATCCTCAAAAAACGACGAGGATATTATCTGCTGCTGGTTGTTCTCTTCGCTCATATGTACCTTTCCTTCATTTTGTTGACAATTTTAACAGTTTCGGAGTTGCCGTTTTTCTCCGCTTTCTCAATGAAACGCTGGACTTCGGGGAGCTTGCGCAGTGCAAAAACAGATGAAAAAATAAGCTCCTTAGCCTTGGTAACAGACCTGTTGAAGATATTTCCGCTGACATTAAGCATCGCATCGAGAGAGCCGGTCAGATCGGAAAAGACCTCAGGTTTGATCATGGAGCATATCATATTCTGCTCATCAGGTTTAAGTTTTGAAAAGAATCCTATTTCGACAGCCTTTGCGATCGATTTTCCGAACCCCTCAAGAGTCGAAGATCTCGAGATCGCACGCATGGCCTTCCCGCGAAGGACAGGATCCTGCGAAACCATAAGGTGACCTATCAGACTGTAGAGGTCCTGCCGTTTGAGCGTTATGATGAGCATGAAGATCTCATCGACTTCATCGTCATCGAACTTTTTCAAGCTGTTCGGCTGCATGACTCTGTTGATGATAGGGACGATCGAGCTGTTCTGGAACTCCAGGATCTTGTGTATCGCAGCCTCGCGGGCATCTCTTGCGCTCGAAAAAACGGCCTTTTCAAGAGCGGGAAGAGCCTCCTCGACCGAAAACTCGGTGAGAAGCGCAAGAGCCTCGACTCTTGCCTGATCCTTGGGGTGCGAAATAGTCGCTCGTATTGCCGGAAGGACACGCGGATCCTTCTTTTCCTTCATAAGGAAGAGCGCGTTTCTGACGATTTTCCAGTCTTCGTTTTGGGTCAATGCGATAAGACTGTCGGAAATTGGTATCGACTTCGCCAGAGACTTCAAAATTGCAAGACGAGTGTTTTTAGAATTTATATCGTTGATTTTACTGAGCAGAAGTCCGACCTTGTTTTCAGGGATCATCGTGAAGAGTTCGCCGATCGCCTTGACCTCATCCTCGGGCATGTCCTCGACCAGGAAGAAAAGGTCGTTGAGGAACTCGTCATCTCCCAGAGTTTTAAAGCTGTCCTGGATCTTCTTTGCATACTCAGGCTTGGATCCGCCAAGCTTTTCGGCAAGAGATGAGAGCGTCCTAATAAATAGAATAGCGCCGCTGATGGCTCCGAAAAGTACAAGGCGCTGCCATATCGAAGCCGAGATCTCGAGGATCTCGTCTCCGGCCGGAGTGCCCTGAGTCCTGATGAGCCTGTCTGAAAGCTCCTTGAGAAAACGCTGAACGACGAAGCTGTCGCTGTTTTTCCTGAGAGCGTCGTCAAACTTCGCTATCTCCATTTTTCCGACTACATACGTTGCGAAGATCTTGTTCAAAGCCTCTTTGCGCTGCTCTACGTCTACGCTTCTCGCCTCTTTGTAGACAAGCTGTGAATACTGTTCAAATAGTGAGATATCGAATTCGACAGAGGTCGATGTCGAGTTTATGTTGTTGTTCCCGCCAAGTCCTGCGCCTGTATTTTCGAGCATTCCGTAACCGTTGCTGCCCGGTCCGTAGGAGAGCTCGTCTTCGGAAAAAGGCGAAAAGACATGATTGGGTTCATCAGTGATATTTGTCGTTACAAGCTCATCCTCTGTTATGTAGCCGATATTGGAGAAGTTGCAGTCCCACAGAAGAGTCGTCAGGTCGTAGTCTTCACTTGCAAAGATCGTGCACTTCGCAAGGCAGTCGAAAAGCTCCTTGACTTCACTCTTATCCGTCCCCTGCTGAAAGAAAATTTCGCGCAGACCGTCGTTGTAGAGGAAAAAAACTATCTCCTGATCCTTCTCTCCCGATTCGATCACATGATCTCTCAGCATGAAGCCTTTAGGAGTAATCCTCAAAGATATCGACGGAAGATCGACCAGAATGTCTTCCAGTTTGCTTGTGAACTGCGCTGCGAACTTGTCGAAGGACGGATTCGTCGCCGGATAGAGCCTGTAACCGCGCAGGACCTTGCCGAACAGCCCGACAAGCTCGTTTACCTGACGCAGCAGCGCTCTGTTATCAAAAATCCTGTCGGCATTTTCCTTGAAAAAACTGAAAATATCGCGTTTTTGTTCAGATGCCTTGTTTTTGTTTGCGTTTACCATAAATCACCCCGAGCAATTAACCGCCGTATTGTAATTTAGAAATATTAAACCACAATTAAATTTAAATATTTGACTTAGCGTGCAATAAAAGCTTAACTCTCACGCATTGTGTTAGGTGTTCTTATTCATCAATATTTTTGGAGGTAAAAAATGGAAAACAGAGCTCACAACTTTTTCGCAGGTCCGGCAGCGCTTCCGCTTGAAGTCCTCAAGCAGGCTCAGGCAGAACTGCTCAATTTCAGAGGCACAGGCGTTTCCGTTATGGAGATCAGCCACAGAGACAAGGCTTTCATCGCTGTAACCGAAGAGGCAGAGGCAGATCTTAAAAAACTTCTCGGCCTCGGTGACGACTACGCCGTTCTTTTCCTTGGCGGCGGCGCTACACACCAGTTCATCATGCTCCCGATGAACGTTCTCAACGAAGGCGACTGCGCTGACTACGTCGATTCGGGCAACTGGGCTCACAGAGCTTACGAAGAGGCTTGCATCCAGGCTGACTGGGCTAAAGCAAAGGCTAACTGCATCGCTTCGACACGTGAACTTGAGAAGAAATACTGCGTCCTTCCCGAAGTAAAACAGGAAAACATGAACCCGAACGCGAAGTATCTCCACTTCTGCTCGAACAACACGATCTACGGAACACAGTTCTTCGAGAAGAATTATCCGAAAGCTCTCCCGGGCGTTCCGCTCGTAGCTGATATGTCCAGCGGTTTCATGTCACACAGCTTCGACGCAACGAAGTTCGACATGATCTATGCAGGCGCTCAGAAGAACGTCGGCCCCGCAGGCGTAACAGTCGTCGTTATCAAGAAGTCATGGGCTGAGACCTTCGCAAAGAAAGGCTTCCAGCTTCCGAAGACTCTCGACTACAAAGTCCAGATCGAAAAGGGCAGCATGTTCAACACACCGCCCTGCTTCAACATCTACATCACCGGTCTTGTCTTCAAATGGATGCTCGAAATGGGCGGCTTGAAGGCTATGGAAGCAAGAAACGATATGAAGCAGAAGATGATCTACGGTGCGATCGACAACTCGAACGGCTTCTACAGAGGCTATGTCCAGAATCCGGAACATCGTTCATGGATGAACGTAACATTCAACCTTCCGACTCCGGAACTTGAAGAAGAGTTCGTAAAATCTGCGAAAGCTCAGGGCATGCTCGGTCTTAAAGGCTACAGGACCCTCGGCGGAATCAGAGCCAGCATCTACAACTCAACGACTCCGGAAAGCGTTGAGACACTTGTAAAATTCATGGAATCGTTCAAAAAAGCTCACTAACTTTTCGGTTTCGTGATTTTTTTTAAGGGCGCGGCGAAAGTCGCGCCTTTTTTTGTTTGATAACACCCGCCACGAATGCAAGGATCGCCGCCAGAGCCGCTAAAACAATAAAAAGAGTGTTGCTTCCGTTATCCGGGAGTACCGAAATAGCGCAGCCGCTGTCGTCATCCTCATCGTTACACAGATTCGGGTCCGTACTGTCGCATTCGTAAGCAAATTCGTTGGATGATACCGGAAGTTCGACTACCGTTTTTCCGCTGTTTACCTTTACGCCAGAAACCTGGATTTTAGCCTTTTCGCCGACTGACATATCGAACTCACACTTGAAAACAAGGTGTTTTTCCTCATCTTTTTCGTATTTGAGAAGGTCGCCCAGGTTGTCGATATTGAGAGTCGACGATTTTTCAAGACCGGTGAGAGTCGCTATGACTTCATCGCCGTCAGAGTGTTTTCCGTCGCGGTCTTTGTCAACGATCACCGAAACCGATTTGATCCCTTCGCCGAATCTGACGTTGTTTACCGGCGTTTTGAGAGTCAGCGATTTCACTTCGTCAGCCGTCCCTTTCGATTTTGTCCTGATCTGAAGCATTTCGTGCCAGCCGTTGAAATCTTTGTATGACGGGACTTCCGGCTGTTTTGCCCCCTTTGTGACGATGAAGCCTTCGTTAGGCTCGAATCTGTATTCAACAAAGTCTATCCTGCCGCCGTCTGCCTCGATCTTTTCCGAGTCTTCGAGTTTGAAGGATTCCGGACCTTCGATGGCCATGCTGAATTTGCCCGGATTGGTTTCCGAATTCGTTGATGCGTCGGTCGTGACAATGAAGTTGGTTTTTACGCCCGAAGAGACAAGTCTGTGCGCTTCGCCGACAACGAAAGTAACATAAGAATTTTTCGGAGCCTCTGCCGATGCTATCTCAGTGTCGCCGCTGTCCGCCTTGCCGTCGCTGTTGTTGTCTCTGTAAAGTTTGAAATTGTTTGCCGAGATATCCGAGTCGGCACGGAACTTTATCATAAGCTCGTTGAATTTGTACGATTTTCCCTCACCGCCTTCTGCAAAAAGGTAGAACTGACCGAGAACGACACCCTTGCCAGGAGACTGGATAAGTATTGCCGAACCGTCGTTGGAAGGAGAATTGATCCCTTCGCCGAAAGTTACTTTTGCACCTTTCGTAAGGTCGCCTGAGGCATCGTCCCGGCACTCGTTGTCGATACACTTTCTGCCGCTGCCGCATTCGGAATCATCCGTGCAGTAGTTTTCGTTGCCTTCGATCTTTACGCCGCCGCACTTCATTTTGGGCGGAAGTTCGCATTCCGAAACTGCGGGGCAGGTGCCGCCTTTGAGCCTGAGCGGGATACCGGTGTTCGTGTAGTATGTGTAGGTGTTCGGACCGTCAGCCGAAAAAATCGATGCCGAGTTTTTGATGACTTCATTTTTCGCCAGGTTCGATCTCGGTTTGACGACAAAGCGGATCAAGACGCTCTCATCGCAGGTATTTGTGGCCGCGCTACAGTTTTTGAGCAGATCCGCAACAGGGTACGGTTCATCAAACGGGAACCCTCCGCTGACGTCAGGAACGGCTTCCCAGTCCGTGCCGTTGCCCTGCTCGTCGAATTTCGTGGCGATCTCGGTCGTTCCCGGCACATACTCTACCTGAGAAGGAAGTTTATCCTGCACCTTTACGCCGGAAGCGGAGTTCTCGCCCCAGTTCTGAACTTTGATCGTATAGTAGAACGGTCTGTCGAAGCAGACTGCGTCGGCCTCTTTTGCGCATGAACAGTAGTTTTTCTCTCTTGCGTCCGGTATATCGAACTGCGGAGCTTTCGTATCGACGCTGACAACGAGGAAGTTCGTGAAGATCTGATCCTGATTCGAACCGATTTTAAGACCGAATTCCATATCGCCTTTGCTGAACATCGTATCGAAAGGAGACAATCTCGAATCAACAAGGAAGGTGTCTGCATCGATCGCGTATTCGATCGGATTTTCGGTCGATTCGGGATCGTCCGGGTCACCGATGCAGCTTTCCGTTTCATCCTGCCAGCCGAAGATCGACGATATCGAGTTGTAGATTTCGGTGTAGTTGAAGGCGTTGCCGGCGCTGTCCTGAGTTTTAAACGGGTTGCAGCGGTTTGCAAGCAGCCTGTAGTCTTTCAAATTCATGTGTCCGCTGATCGAGAGACCTTCCGGCGGGATCGCCATTCCGTTGACTCTAGTTCTTGCCAGACCGGGGTCGCCTTCGAATACGACGAGACCGAGTCTTATCACAGCCTCTTCGGGAAGTTCGAAACCGTTGACAACGAACTCTCCGGCTTTGTGCTGATAAGCTTCAAGACCGTGATAAAAATAGATCTTTTTAGCGCGGATATTTGATGAAGTGTAGACGAAAGGAAGCGCCCAGCCGCCGACCATCGCACTCTGTTTCATGTAGTAGCAGTGATCCGACGATTCGATACCTTTGACGTTGTAGTCGCCGTAAAGTGCTTCGCCCGGCTCCATGCCTCTTTCTTCACCCATAGCGATTATCTTTTTCATGAAATCGGAAACTTCGACTCTGTAGGTGTAGACGCCGGTGTAGTCGCTGGTCTCTCCCGGACAGTAAGGTTCTTTTTTGAGGGCGGAGTTTACGGAAACGCGGACCGCTTCATATTGAAAAACGCCTTTGTTGTTTTTTGAAACATCACCCTGGAATCCGGATATGACTTCCTGAGAAAGCGTTAGGGTCGGATCCGCCGCATTCGTGAAAGAGAGCGTTACCGAATTTTTTGTCGGCTGGTCGAGAGCATCCGGATCCGCGTCGGCAAGCCAGATGAGAAAAGCGCGGTCGACATCGGCATCCGGCGGAATGTGTTTCGGCGTAAGCGTGTAAGTCGTGCCGACAGTCTGGTCGACGAGAGTATCACCCTGCGGGTTGCCTGGAACTTCATTGCCGTTTTCATCCAGAGTCGCGGCCTTGTTCTCCGGGCTTCTCTCAAGAGCCGTTTTGTGCATGATGAAGAAGTCCCATGCACCCTCCTCCCATTTCAGAAGTGTTCCGTCCGGCGCGATGGAAACGCCGTTCTGGCCGATCACGGCAAAAAGAAAAAACGGAAGCAGAAAAATCAAAAGTGCCAAAAGCTTTTTCATTATTCCTCCTTTTTTATTACGGCGGAGCGACCCTAAGGACTTTAAGGACCTTAACGATGCGCCGCCAACTACTGAAAAAAACGCTAAATTATAAAAACTGAGGGCAAAAGAGCAAAATTTCTGAGAGATTTGACTCTTTCAAAAATCGCCATAGCGGTCATTTTTCTTTGTCATATTTTTTTATTTTCTGTAAAATATTGCACACTTTGGGGAGCGAACGATGAAAAAAACAATCACTTTAGCGATTTTTCTGATTGCCGTATTTACACTGTTTTCAGAGACAAAAAAACAGACCGGGAATGAGACCAACAACTCGTTTTCTCAGGCGAAAAAACTTTTGAGCAAGGTCGTCTACAGTAGCGACGATGTCAGAAAAACCTTTTACTGCGACTGCGGTTATGACACAAAAAATAAAATAAAATCAGAAGGTTGTTCTTATTATGACTCGAAGCGCGGAGGAAGGAGCGGCAGAGTTGAATGGGAACACATCGTTCCGGCCGCGGCTTTCGGCGGGAAGCTCCCGGAGTGGCGTTCCGGCCATCCGTCATGCGTAGACGGCAAGGGAAAGAGCTTCAAAGGCAGAAACTGCGCATCGAAGGTGAACAAGAAATTCCAGTACATGCAGGCCGACATGTACAACCTCGTTCCGGCGATAGGCAGGATCAACGCAGACAGATCGAATTTCGGCTACGGCATAATTTCCGGTGAGCCAAGAGAGTACGGAGCCTGTGATTTCGAGGTCAGAAACAGAACAGCCGAACCTCGCGATGCGATCAGGGGCGATATCGCAAGGACCTACTTTTACATGGATTCGGCTTATCCGGAATTCGAGCTCGTAAACTCCGGAAACAGGGCGCTCTTCAATGCATGGGACAAGGCAGATCCTGTAGACCGCTGGGAGTGCAAAAGAGGAAAACTTATTGAATCTGTTCAGAAAAACCGCAATTTAGTTCTTGAAAAGGCGTGTGTTTCAGCCTTCGGAAGCTACTGATCTTCAGCCTATGACATCTCTCGGCTTAGCACCGTCGCCGGCCGAGACGATCCCCTGCCTTTCAAAGAGTTCGACAGCTCTCGCAGCACGGTTGTAGCCGATCTTGAATCTGCGCTGGAGCATACTTGCGCTGCACTTTCCGTTTTCCCGGATAAAGGCCAGCATCTCATCGTAAAGCTCGTCCTTCTCGTCGTCACCACCCTCTTCAGAGCCGTCGCCTTCGACCTGGAAGCTCTCAAGAATGTCCTCGGGTTCGGTCTCGCCGACCTCTGTCTTGATGAAATCGATGACTGAGCGGATCTCTTCAACGCTGACAAACGCGCCGTGGACACGCTGCGGAGTCGAAGTTCCCGGCGGGATAAAGAGCATGTCTCCGTTCCCGAGAAGCGTCTCGGCGCCGGGAGTATCCAAAATTACGCGGGAGTCCATGTTCGAAGCGACTTTGAACGCCATCCTTACCGGCAGGTTGCTCTTGATAAGACCGGTAACGACATCCTTCGTCGGCTTCTGGGTCGCAACGATGAGGTGGATTCCGACCGCCCTCGCCTTCTGGGCGATCCTGGCGACAGCTATCTCGACATCCTTGCCGGCGACCATCATAAGATCGGCGAACTCGTCTATAACGATGACGATGTAGGGCATCTTCGGAAGTCCGCCGCCCGGGTCGTCCTTGAGCTTTTCGTTCAGCGTATCGACCTTCTTGTTGTATGAATCGATATCGCGTACAGTATTTTCCGCCAGGATCCTGAACCTGTGATCCATCTCGACGACAGCCCACTGGAGCGCCTTCGCCGCCTTTTTGCTGTCGACGACTACCGGCAGGAGCATGTGCGGGATGCCCTCGTAAATATTGAACTCGTTGCCCTTCGGGTCGATCATTATGAATTTGACCTCTTCAGGCGTAAGCGTGTAAAGCAGTGAAACTATAAAGGAATTTATTCCTACCGACTTTCCGCTTCCAGTTGTTCCGGCTACCAGCATGTGCGGCATTTTGTTGAGCAGAGCGACTTTTGAATCGCCTTTGACATCAAGTCCGAGCGCGATCGGGAGCCCCTTCTGGGAAATCTTTTCAAAGGCGTCACTGCTGATGATCCTGCGGAGTCTGATCGTGAGGCGTTCGCGGTTCGGCACCTCTATGCCGATGCACGGTTTACCCTCGATATAGTCGACGACACGAACCTTTTTGCCTCCGACAGCGACCGCGAGATCCGCCTCGAGCGCCTTTACCTGACTGACCTTGACGGCATCGCCGAGTTCGACCTCGTACATCGTGACGACCGGACCGATCGTTACACCTGAAACCTTTACCTTGACTCCGTGCGAAAGCAGTTTCCTCTCTATCGTTGCGGCGATAGTGTTTGCCTCCTTGTCACGTTCTGAGGACGATTCGAGCGATTCTTCCGGATTCTCGAGAAGATCGAACGGCGGAAGCTTGTAATCCTGATGCTCCTTGTGAGATTCGAGCTGTTTTTTGTCGCGGCCGGAATCATCGGCAAGCGCCGTAACGACATCGATACTCTTCTGCGGCTCGGAGACCTGTTCTTCCGGTTCGGCAGGTACCGGTACGACCGGTTTCACCGGAGGCTGAGGAACAATCGGTTCCGGTTCAGATTCAGGTTCTGGTTCCTGAACAACAGGCTCAGGATCCGGCTCAGGTTCTGGTTCCTGAACAACAGGCTCGGCTTTGACCTCTTCCGGTACAGGCTCGGGAAGCGGTTCTGCCTCAGGTTCCGGATCAGGTTCCGGCAGGCTGTTCTCCGGTTCAGGTCCGGGTTCCGGCAGCACAGGTGCATCCCAATGCTCCGGTTCGACCTCAGGCTCCTCCGGTTCCGTTGAGGGCTCTTCCTGCTTCTCTGGAACCATATTTTTCAAATTGCCGATATGCTCCCTGACCTCGCTGCCCAAGTCTCTGAAAAGCCTCTTGACGCTAAGATGGAGAGTGATGACGAGAAAGGTCAGAAACCAGGCCGTGACAAGCATGACAAATCCCGAAAAACCGATGGAGCTTTCAAGGAAATGATATATCCTGTTTCCAGCCAGATTGGTATTGTTAAGCTTGTAAGTATCTGAAATCGCAGCAACGACCGGAAGCAGCACGAGAAAATTCGCCAGATTGAGGGCAAGATGCTTCAAAAAGTGGATCCAGTTCTTCCTTATCATTGCAACAAGCACGAAAAGCAGCATCAGAGGGATATAAAACGACACGATCCCGAACAGATTCGCCAAGGGATGAGCCACATAGTCAAGCCCGAAGCTGCCGGTAAAGAAATTACGTATTTTCACAGATTTATCTGCATAAAAGTATGGCGAATAGCTGCAAAGGGAGACAAACATGAAGACTAGGACAAGCATTATTACAAGGAACGCAACCTCTGCAAGCCTGTTGGTTTCCGCTCTTTTTTTCTCCCTGTCGCCCTTTTTGGAAGGATTAGCCTTTTTTTGTGTCACGATAGACCCCTATTGAGAAAGTTGGATTCATTTTCAGCAGTTTTTCACGGTATATCTGCATCACGCGCTGTTCGCTTTGAAGCGGCACCGAAATCGAAAACGCAGCCCAGAAATCACCGTCAGCAGCCTTTTCATAAATTTGTTGAAATGGCGTGAAACCGGCTTTTTTCAGTTCATTTTCGGCATTTTCAACCATTTTTTCAGCATCTGCTCCGCGAACGACAAACGAAACGATGTCTCTGTCAGCAAGTTTGGGATTCCCGTAAAGCGCAACTGTTCCGCGGGCCTCTTCAAGCGGGACAACCGACTGGCTTTCAGAAACGACCTGACCCGTAAACACATAGATTTCTTTAGCAATTTTCCCTGAAACTGTCAGTTTCTCCTTTCTGAAAAGCGTTTCGCCGAGCCTCGAAAACGGGATATGAGCCGTCATGTTGACCAACTCCGCGCCGCCTAAAAACGAAGGCAGTCCTGTGTAGAGCCTCTCTGCAAGTTTCAAGGAAAGCAGATTCGCATAAAAACTGTCAGGGAAGTATCCCACGGATTTGTCGATCGAAGTGATCCAGAGCAGAACCGATTCCGCGCTCATTTCCGCTTCGCCGTCGAAACCGAGCGACGAGGAGAAGAGTTTCAGCACAGGCTTTACCGAAATTCCGCTGTATCCCGGAGAGTAAAAACTCCCGCTGCCTGTCGAAATTTTATGAGAATCGGCAAGCGTATAGAGATACCGCAAATAATCTTCGGCAGCAAAATTTGAATTCAGGACACCGACAGAAAAATTGAACGAGTTCCCCTCTCCTCGCCCTCCTGCTGCCTCGATCTTCTCCCAGTCAGAATCATTGATTTTTACTAATTCCCGAGTCTCTCCCAGACTCTGAAGGACCGCATAGTCGCCGGGACTGGGCTGGATCATTTTTTCAAAATCAAGCGCATTGAAGAGGAAAAGCGCCTCGCGCCACTTTCCGAGAAGGTCCTCTTCTACCGTAAAGATCAGGTCACCGTCGGCATCGAGACCGGATCCGTCAATAAACCCGAGACGTTTGAAGTATCTGGCGGCATAGAGGATCCTTGCAGTCGTTCCTTTGAAAACTATACCGCTTGAAGCTTCGCGGATCTGCGGCAGCTTGCCGAAAAGAGTGATCCCGTCGTAGAGCCTTTCGACCTTACCAGAATCTCCGTTTATCCTGTAAAGCGATGCGTAGCTGGTCGAAAAGAAGGCTGAAATCAAATACTTGGCAATATTTCCGGCATTATCTCCAGAAACAGAGGCGAAAATCTCTGAATAGGGCTGCTCCTTCGTGAAGAAACATATTTTCGATTTTGAAAGTTCTCTTTTCAAAACAGTATTTCCGGACGAGGAGATTCCAGCCTCGAGAAGGGATGAGACCTCCTCTATATCGGAAATTTCCGTATTCTGCGGCAGCCGTTCGAAATAGACGCAGAGCTCAAAAAACTCGGAAGCGGTATTCTTTTCCGCAGCAGCCTTGACATTCTCCTTCGCGCAACCGGAAATGAATGCCAGCATTAAAAAAACAATTGTTATCCGTCTCAAAGCCAAAGGTTCCACTCTCTTCTGAAAATATCACGATTCTTAAATGACATTGCGTTATCCAGGATCCGGATAACCTCTGCCTTATCACCGGCGGCAAGCAGTCTCTTCAAAAGTACCTCGCCTTCAGCCACCGTGCCGTTTTTTATTACCTTTTTTACAATAGGTATCGATGTAGGGTTCATACTCAGACCTGAGATCCCCATTGCGAGAAAAACAAGCGAAAAAGAGGGGTCGCTCGCCATCTCTCCGCAGATAGTGATCGGCTTTCCGGCCGATTTCGCAATATTCGCCAAATTGTAAATAATTTTTGTAACTGCCGGGAAATAATGAGAAAAATAATAGGAAGAGAACTCATCGCGCCTTTCTACAGCCATCAGGTACTGTATCAGGTCATTGGTACCGACACTGAAAAAATCGACTATCTGCGCAAGCTGCTCAGCAATAAAAACAGATGCCGGCACCTCGATCATCGCACCGATCCTGACGCTTTCAAGATTCTCTGAAAGCCCCATTTCTGCCGCCGTAGACTCCAGCAGCTCCCTGAATTCAACGACTTCACTGACAGTGCTGACGAAGGGCAGAAGTATGTTCAGGTTGCCGAGCTTCGCGGCGCGTATCAGACCGCGGATCTGCGGCATGAATACATCCGGACGCTGTCCGCAGAGCCTTATCCCGCGGATCCCGAGCGAACCTTTCGTTACGATCGCCCCTGATTTGTCTTCACCGAAATCGAATATCCTTATCGTCGCCCTGTCCGGCAGAGTCCTGTGGAGGACCTGATAGTAGACATCATAGTGGGTGTTTTCATCCGGGATCTCGTACTGTTTCGAAAACATGAGCTCCGTTCTGAAAAGTCCGATAAATTCGCCTCCGTACTTTTTTACGAAATCGACCTCACCCACCTGCTCGATGTTACCGCCGACGCTTAGAGCCCTTCCGTCCGAAGAGACAGAGGGTTCGTCAACATCAGTGAGAAGCATCGAAAAGTAGTTTTTAAAATTGTCCGCAGTTTTGCGCGCTTCGGCTATTTCGGCCGCTGTAGGTCTCAGAACGATCTCGCCCTGGAAACCGTTGACGATCAGAGAATCGCCGTAATCAAGTATTTTTATCAGATCCGGAATGCCGATGACAGCCGGGATATTCAGAGTTCTCAAGACTATCGAGATATGGCTGACTCCGCCCGGCGCCTCGAGCGCGACACCCTTCACAAAGGGATTTTTCGAAAAGGTGAAAAGCTCATCCAGGGTAAGGTTCTTCGCGCAGACTATGAAATCCTCATCTGGCAGTTCGTCAAAAACAGCGCCTGACTGATTGCCCGTAAGCTTGCCTACGACCTTGTCGCGGATCGCCTCGCAGTCGGCGATTTTCGCCTTGACATAGTAATCGACGACGTTGCTTTTAAAGAGTGAGATCAGCTGGTCGACAACATTCAGAACAGCCCATTCGGCATTGATCTTGCGGCCCATTATCATCTTGCTGATCATATCGAAGACCGTAGGATCGGCGATCATCATCCTCTGAGCTTCAAGGATCGACGCAGACTCGCGGTCGAGGTCGTTCCTGGCGATTATCGCCCTGAGATCTGCCTCGGAATCATCCAAAGCCCTGCGGAGCCGCTCTATTTCAAACGGAAGCTGTTCGGGTGTGCGTTCAAGGTGCGGGATCCGCGAAAAATTGCGGTCGATGAAAAAGATACGGCCGATACCGATACCGCCGCAGATCCTCTCGCCGTGAAGTATTACCCGATCGCCCAACTACTCTTCTCCGAACTTGTTGTTGATAACTTCGGCAAGCGCCTCCATGCACTCGGCTTCATCCGGACCGCTTGTCGTGACCCTGATTTCAGAACCGAGCGGCGCCGCAAGCATAAGGATGCCCATGATGCTCTTTGCGTTGATTTCGATGCCGTCCTTCTCCATCATGACCGAGCAGGAGAATTTTTCGGCAGTTTTCACGAAGAGGCTTGCCGCACGTGCGTGCATCCCGAGTTTATTTTGGATTATAAAACTTCTTTCTGTCATTTGGACGCTCTTTTTTTGATGAGATTTCTTGCACTTGTAATATTCTGGCTGCCGCTCCGGATTATTCCGTCCACCATTTTTTCGATATCTTCACCGCTGTCGCGATGTTCAAGAGCGTACATCACCATCGGCAGGTTTACGCCGGAAACGACATCCACGCCATCCTTTTTAGCAAAGGAAAATGCTATGTTCGAAGGACTTCCGCCGAAAATGTCGACAAAAATCACTACACTGCTGCCCTTTTCGACAAAGCTGTTGACCGCTTTTTCCAGATTTTCCTGCATCCCGTTGAGCTCTGCGACCATAGAAAAATCTATAGTGAAGAACTCCGCACGCTCCTTAAGATCGACATCCATGATCTCTGAAGCGATTTCAAAGAGCGCTTTTCCCAAATCGCCGTGAGTTATAAAAACGAACGAGTACATCAGTTTCCTCCTAACTCCCTAAGTTTTTTATCCAGTCTCTCCTCCATCTCCTTTGCCGCGAAAATACCCATCTTTTTGAGGAGATAGTCGCGTGCGATCGCCTCGACGAGCGAGCTGAGGTTAGACCCGTTTCTGATCGGTATGACGTAGTAAGCCTTCATTACACCGAGAATTTCATAATAATTTATCTTGTCGCCGACACGCTCGTAGTCAAAGTTGTGACTCTCTTCCCAGGAGACGAGCCGGACTATACAGTCGATCTCCTTCTCGACGCCGACGGAGGTAACGCCGAACATCTGCTGAAGGTTTACAAGCCCGATCCCGCGGATCTCGACGAGACTCTGTCCTATTTCGTTGCAGCGGCCGATCAGGCGGTTCGGATAGACACGCTTGACTTCAACGTAGTCGTCGGCGATCAGCTTGTGACCGCGCATTACGAGATCCAGACTGATCTCGCTCTTTCCCACCCCGCTTTCACCCATGATGAGCATCCCGACGCCGAGAAGGTCGATCAGCTGGGCATGAAGAGAAATTTTCGGAGCCAGCATAGCCTCCAGTATTTCGCGGACGTAATCCAGAAAGACACTTGAAATCATCTTGGTGGAGAGCAGCGGAACACTGTATTTATCTGCGATCTTTCTGAAATATTCCGGAGGTCTGCGCGGAGCGGTAAATATGACGGCGACAGGCTTTTCGCGAAGAAAGATCTCAGACATTTCAAGACGTTTTTCTTCCGAGAGCGTCTCCAGATAATCCATCTCGCTCTTGCCGAAAAGCTGGACCCTGTGGTGATAGAGATGCGCCACGAAGCCGGCGATCGATAGACCAACGACCTGAACTTTGCTGTCAGTCACCTCGACACGCCTCAGCTCCTGTTCGCTCATATTCTCCGTCGAGAGCTCGAGACTCGGATTTTTCAGCAGGTCGTAAAGCGTACAGGTTTCCGATTTTGCCATACGTCGCCCTCCGTTATTTGAAAATCAAAGACAGGCTCAGGGTCAGAACTGCTTAAGGAAACGCAGATCGCCGCCGTGGAAATGACGTATATCGTCAATTCCGTACTTCATCATGGCAAGCCTCTCGATCCCGCCTCCGAACGCGAAGCCTGAATAAATTTCAGGGTCGATACCGCAGTTTTTAAGGACCTGCGGGTGGACCATCCCGCAGCCGAGATATTCGATCCAGCCGGTCTGTTTGCAGACGCTGCACCCTTTGCCCTTGCAGATCCGGCACTTGAAATCAAGCTCGAATCCGGGTTCTACGAAGGGGAAGAAGGATGGTCTCAGACGGATCTCCACCTCTTCGCCGAAAATGCTAGAGATGATCTGCTGCAGAGTGAAAACCAGATGCGAAACGGTGATCCCCTTGTCGATAACGAGACCTTCGCACTGATGGAACGAATGTTCGTGGCTGGCGTCTACGGCTTCATTTCTGTAGGTTTTTCCGGGACTTACGAACTTTATGGGCGGCTTCTTTGCAAGCATTCCGCGGATCTGAACAGGCGAAGTCTGGCTTCTGAGAAGCTTTCCGTTTTTAAGCCAGAAGGTATCCTGGGAATCTCTTGCAGGGTGGTCTTCCGGGATGTTGAGAGCGTTGAAATTGAAGTACTCCTCCTCCATCTCCGGACCGTCCATGATGTCGAAACCGAGCGAGGTGAAGAGGTCTTCGAGCTCGGCTCTTACGATGGAAAGCGGATGCGCGGAGCCCTGAAGCGGCTCCTCAGGCCATGTTATGTCGACCCATTCGCTCTCCGTCTTTTTGGCGATCTCAGCAGCCTCGATCTCGCGTGCCTTCTCGACGATCGCACGTTCGAACTCCGCCTTGGCGCTGTTGACAAGCTGACCGAACTGCCTGCGCGCCTCGTCCTGCATATCCTTCATATCCTTGAGAAGTGCGGTGAATTCGCCCTTCTTTCCCATAAAACCGACCCTGAGCTGTTCCAATGCGTCTTTCTGGCTGATGGAAGCCATTTTTTCCTTGAAGCGGGCCCTTAAATTTTCAATTTTCTCATTCATTTTTATCACCGGATACAACAATTAATAAAAGAAACGCCGAAAGATACTGAAAAATGCCGATTTTTCAAGGCTTTTGATAAAATTGACGTATAAATTTCTCAACTGTGTGAAAACTGCCGCAAACAAGAAGCTCAAGATTGTTCTCTTTAGCGAATTTCAGAGCCTCGCAAATAGTCTTTTCATCGTTCTCCGCATACCTGAGTTTGCCTGCGACCGATGCCGGGGCGGCGTCAGCGATATCCTGAACGCTCGTGCTCCTGTTCTCTTCAGTCAGAGAAACAACAAAAATATTGTCAGTTATTTTGCCAATAATATCAAGAAGTTGACTTATAGCCTTATCCTTGAGGGCGCCGAACAGGACAGCGGTTTTCATCCCTTTGCGCCTTACGAAGCCGCTCAAAGCCTCCATTGCCGGAGGGTTGTGGGCGACATCGACAGTTATGTTCTCTCCGATCCTTTCGAACCTGCCGGGCAGACGCATCTTTGAAAAATCGGGGATCTTTATCGAGAAGTTCTCCGCGTTGAGCGTCGCATTTACAGCAAGATTTATATCCTTAACCTGCTCCACGCTGAAATTTTCTCCTTTTATTTCAATATCATATCCGTGTCTTTCATCCGTAACGAGCGCGGCTCCGCGCGATACCGCATAATCCTCCATCCACCTGTCGAAATCAGGATCCGCACTGCTTGCGATAAAGACGGAGTCGCCCTCCTTGACGATGCCGAGTTTTTCCATAGCTATCTTTTCGAGCGTATCGCCCAGGATATGGGTGTGGTCAAGACCGATCGAGGTTATGAGATCCGTCTTCGGACCTTCGATGACATTGGTGGCGTCGAGCCTTCCGCCCAGTCCCACTTCAAATACCGCACGGTCGCATTTCTCTGTTTCAAAAAACTTCCATGCGATCAGGAACGTTATCTCAAAAAATGATAATTCATCGAAATTACTGAGTTTTCTCTCTAGATAATTATAGATGTCACAAACAGCGTCATTCGAAATATCGGTATTGTTTACGGCTATCCTTTCGTTGTAACTCAGGAGATGGGGAGAGACGAAACGTCCTGTCTTCAGTCCGCTCGACCTGAGGATCTCGTCGATCGCATAGACTGTCGTACCCTTTCCGTTCGTTCCGGCGACGTGATAGACAGGGATCGCACGGTCAAAGATCTGCGGGAACGCATCGACGACACGCCCGAGTCCGAGCTTGATCCCGCCGCGGCGATTGTAGAGCCCCGACAGAAAATCATCGTTAAAATCAGAGTACACGTTAAACTCCACTGTTAAGGAAACTTCAGTTTGTAATGTAGACCTGTTTCAAATCGCCGATCATGCCGGCGGTCCCAGGTTCTGCCAGCTTTGCATCGTTGTATCTATGAGTTCCGTACTTGAACATGACAGTCTGGAGACGCCCGACGTAAAGCTCCTTGATGATCGCGTAGCGGTCGAATCCTTCAGCCATTTTCATCAGGTCTTTCGGATCCTGCTGCCTGTAAAGCCGGAATTTGCGATAGGCGCGGTTGCGGTTCAGGTTGAGCATGTAAGCTGAGATCGAAGCGGTGATCGAATCGAAAATGTAGATGTGTCGCTGCATCCCGCTCCAGTTTTTCGGCTTGAGCCCCTTCGACGGATCCTTAGAAACATGCCCGAAGAGGTTGTTGCCCTCGAAGGTGAAGCGGCTCGTGCCCCAGGCCGATTCCAGCGCGGCCTGACCGAGCGCGATAGCAGGCGGGACCGGACGGATATTCATGTCCAGAAGATAGATGACAGCCGCCCTCTTTTCTTCGCTGAGGGTCAGGAAATCATCATCCTTGTTGATCAGCATATACTTTTTCGCCGTTTCGTTTATCAGCAGGATATCGGCGTCGCTGCGATCCTCTTTTTTCACTGCCGCCATAACGGCATCGTGCTCCGCCTCTATTTTTTCGTTCTCAGCCAGGATTATCGGGAGGATCAGATCGATAAAGAGACGCCTGCGCTCGATACCTTCGACCTCCTTGATCTTTTCCGGAATAGCCCTGATGAATATGCGCGGGACCTCTCCGTCCCCGCGGTCGGAAGCAAGAAGTCTGCGTGCGGCTATATATTCATCGTAGCCATCGACATTGAGAGATGCAAAAAGCGTTGATGGAGCAGAAAACAAAAAAAGGATTATGAAAGAAATACGGTAAAAATTCATAACGGAATGCAACTGGCGGGCGGGACGGGAGTCGAACCCACGACCTTTGGCTCCGGAGGCCAACGCTCTATCCAACTGAGCTACCCGCCCTGTTGTCTCTTAACGCCTTGAATCTATCTTTTTCTCTTTGTACTTGACGATCTGCTGAGAAAGCTTGTCAACACAAAGATCGATAGAGGTGCTGAACTCTTTGTCGTCAGACTCGCTGGCAATAAAATCGGTGCCGTCGAGATTGAGCTTGATATCTGTCTGTTTGATATTTTTTTCCTTCTGGAAGACAACTTCTACGAAGGTGTTTGCCGAAACGAACTTGTTGAGCTTTGCAAGCTTTTTCGTTGCATAATCCTTGAGGCCGTCACTGTTCTCTTCAAATCCTCTGAATGCGAAATTGATATTCATGTGTTCCTCCAAAAAAAAATTAAAACATTAGATTTTAGCCAAAAAACAAACTAAATCAAACCTCAGCTGTTTTTGTCCATACAAATCAAAAGTTCGCGGAGCAGTTTCGCGGCAAATGCGACCGATATCCCCGACCTGTCGATCTCGGGAGCCAGCTCCACGACATCTGCACCGATTATCCTGCACTTTTTCGAATCAAGCAACTTTACGAGCCTCATGAAGTCGTTGAAACTGGCGCCTCCCGCCTCAGGCGTGCCGGTCCCGGGGACAAAAGCGGGGTCGAAATAGTCGAGATCGACTGAAAGATAGACCATTTCACCCTCTTCCAGCGCATCCGAAACGTCATCCAGAGAGGCCGTCGGGATGATCCGGCTGTCTGTCTGACGAAGTTTGTGTTCATCGCGGGTGCAGCTCCTGATACCGACCTGGATAAGTTTTTCCAGCCCGTTGTCGAGACAGCACTTCATGACCGAAGCGTGGCTCAGCGTATCTCCGGCATAACCGTCGCGGAGGTCGGCATGGGCGTCGAGGTGCAGAAGGGTAAAATCCTGATAGAACTCGCGGTGGACCATGAAGAGCGGCAGGGTGACAAGATGCTCGCCGCCGATCGCAAGGAACCGTTTCCCCATTTCGAGGTAGGGTCTGACCTCACCCATCACAGTCTCTACCATTTCCGCAGGGTTTCCTACCATGATCTCAAGGTCACCGATATCGCAGAACGGAACATCGTCAAGCAGAACATTCTGATAAAAAGAGAACTCTTCGATCGCCTCGTAGGCATAGTTCCTGACTTCACGCGAGGCGAAACGGCTGCCGGCGCGGAATGAGGAGGTGCAGTCGTACGGGACTCCCGCCAGAACTATCGAGGCATCTTCAACTGAATCTCTCGAGGAGATGAATTTAGGGATCTGAAACATCGTTCCTCCTGTTTAAGTTTATGATCTCACTTATTTTTCTTGCCACTTCATTCACGTCGAAAATATTTCCGGTCTCCTTTTCGACGGATGTTATCTTACAGCCGACGATCCCGCACGGAATGATGTTTTCAAAAGGCGCAAGATCGTTTGAAATGTTTACCGAAAAGCCGTGGACAGGAACGAATTTCCTGAAGTGCAGACCGGTGAAGCCGATCTTTCTCTCCCCGACCCAGATACCTGAGGGATCGTCGCGCCACACGGCACCGGCGACTCCGCAGAAATCACGAAGGACCTTTACGATCGAATCCGCGAAAAAGAGAACGAACTCTTTGATCGATCTGAAACCGAAGTGCCTGAAATCGATGACGGGATAGATCACCAGCTGCCCGAGATTGTGAAAAGTCAGCTCCCCGCCCCGCCTGACATTGAAAACCGGGATATCGCCTACAGGCCTGATAAACTGCTCGGTTTTGCCGCGCAACCCTGAAGTATATACCGGAAGATGCTCCAGAAAAAGCACCTCCCCTTCACTTTTTTTAGCGATAACCGAGTCACGCAGAGATTCCTGATACGATAGAATTTCTCCGTATTCCTGAGGAGTTGATAAAAATCTGACCGGTATCTCAGGTGCCATGCAGAAGCCTCTCGCCGAATGAAACAGGCAGGCGGAGCGACTTTATTTTCTGGACCGTCTGCTCGACGTTGTACTCGACACGGTGGACCCTCAGAAGCTTGGTTTCCGTGTCGAACGAGATAAAGCTCGAACGCGGATCGCCGTCCCTCGGCTGTCCGACCGAACCGCAGACGCAGATGAGCGAATACCCCATAACCGAAGCAAGGTTGACCTCTCCGGTGTCTAGGCTCAGCTCGATCGTCTTCCTGTCGCCTGTCAGCAAAAAGAGATTCAGATAGTGGCTGTGACCGATAAAATTGATATGTTTCAGAAACTTTTCCACCTCAAAAAGCCGGCTCACGCCTCTGCAATTAAAAATATAATCATACTTCGACGGATTGAGCGGAGAGCCGTGCGAAAGCAGAAAATTACCGAAATGCTCTTCAACATGTATAAACTTCAGACTGTTGAGAAAATCCGTCTGCTGCCGGCTGAGCTGGGAACGCGTCCAGTTTATGACGTAGCGTACCGCATCGTAGTAATCCGTTGCATCGACCTTTCCGATGACTCCGGCATCGTGGTTCCCCAGGACTCCTGCGGTCATGACGTCCCTGACAAGATCTATAGTCTCCCCCGGCCACGGACCGTAGCCCACGACATCGCCGCCGAAGAAAACGGCATCAGGCGAGATATTCTGCCGGACTTCGCGCATAACGGCTTCGAGTGCGGGCAGATTGCCGTGGATATCGCAGAGGACGACGATCTTCATCGGCAGCTAGAGCAACTCGGCAGCTGCATTCGCAAGTGCCGAACGTTCACCCTTCTCGAGCGTGACATGCCCTGCGATCGAGAGTTCCTTGAAGCGGTCAACGATGTAGCTGAGACCGTTATTGGACTCGTTCATGTAGGGGTTGTCGATCTGGAACGGGTCGCCGGTAAGGACCATCTTCGTGTTCTCGCCGACTCTCGAAACGATCGTTTTGACCTCATGCGGAGTCAGGTTCTGCGCCTCATCGACGATTATGAACTGCTCGGGAATGCTCCTGCCGCGGATGTATGTCAGCGCCTCGACCTCGATCACATGGCTCGCCAGAAGTTCGTTCATCTTGCCCATGCTCGCCATGTCGTGACCGGCGAGAAGATATTCGAGGTTGTCGAAAACAGGCTGCATCCAGGGTTTGAGCTTTTCATCGATCGTGCCGGGAAGGAAACCGATATCCTTGCCCATCGGATAGATCGGTCTTGCGACCAGCATCTTGGTGTATTTGCCCTCCTCGAGGCACTTCTGCAGGGCGCAGGCTATCGCAAGAAGAGTCTTTCCCGTTCCTGCCGTACCGAGCAGACTGACAAGCTTAACCCGGTCGTCAAGAAGGAGGTCAAGAGCCAGCTTCTGCGCGAAATTTCTAGCCTTGAGCCCCCAGACGCTCTTGAACTGCTTGAGCGGGACGAGTGCGTTTTCAAATGGATCAAGCCTTACCGTCGCCTGATGCTGTTCCCCCGCGATCTCGTCGATAAGATGGAAGAACTGGTTGGCGTGACCTGTCTCGAAAGGCGTACCGGAAAGCTCCTCGAGCGGTATTTTCTTGGTCTCGAAGATGCGGTCTATGAGCTCTCCGCTTACGTTTACCGTATCGTAACCGGTCGGCAGCTTGTTGAAATTGATCGTATCGTTGCGGTAGTTTTCCGCGTTGATGCCGTACGCATCAGCCTTGATCCTGAGGTTGACGTCGCGGCTCACGAGCGTTACCTCGCGATCAGGATTCTTCTGCTTGATTTCATAGGCGGTACTCAGGATCACGTTGTCGGCGTAACTGGAGCTGAGCTTCGGACCGGGCAGTTCGGCTTCGCCCATAAGGACGATCCTGACCGATCCGCCGTTTGCCAGCGGAACACCGTCGATCAGGTTCCCCTGCTGGCGGAGCTCCTCGATATGTCTTGCGAACGCTCTCGCCGAAAGACCGATCTGGTTCATATCCTTTTTGAACTTGTCGAGCTCCTCGATGACAACAATCGGGATCACTATGTCGTGCTCATCGAAATGGAAAATCGCCTTCGGATCCGAAATGAGGACATTCGTGTCTAAAACAAAAATCTTCTTGTTCATTGCTCAACCTCCGTCGTCTTCAGGTTCAAATTAACAGTCATGTCTCTGTCTAGTGAGATGACCATCGGTTTTATCGAAAAATCTTCGTATTCGAAGCCCAAAATCATCATTCCGCTCTCCTCCTTCGGCAGTTTGCGCTCGCACGGAGTCTTTTTGCAGATTGTTTTGCCCGATTCACGGTCATATACACGGACTCCCGGGATGTTTGAGTTGACCTTGAGCGTCATCATCTTTCTGGAGGATTTCTGCGGTGCTGCCGTCTGAGTCTTTTTCCTGGCTGGCTGAGGCTGCTCCGGTCTCTTTTCAGGCAGGGGCTCCGATACCGGTTCTTCCGGCTTCGCAATCTGCGTCCTCTCGGCGACCATCGGCTTGTTCACCTTGTTATGGTAGCTCCAGAGTGCAAAGACGCCAAGGGCGATAAGAGAGACGATCACGGCGATTTTCAGGGTAAGCGTTCCTGCCCCGCTCTTGTCCATCGTGACCTTTTCACCGCGTTTGTCCGCATCGTCGAGGATATTCTTGATCTCTCGGTCGTAGGGATTTTCGACCAGAAGCGGATTGACGCTCTGGACTGTGCCGGTGTTGAAGATAAATGCCAGATTCAGCTTCGATTCAAGCCCGTGACGGATGTAGGCGGCCTTAAGATCGCCCAAAAGCTGAAGCATCGATTCGTAACGGTTGCAGCTCTTTTTTTCGAGACACTTCATTATCACGGCATCTATGTCGCCGGTGATCTCGGGGTTAACAGCAGACGGCAGTTTCGGGATGTCGAACTGCTGTTTGCTCAATATTTTCATATAGTTGGTGTCATAGAAAGGCAACTGTCCGGTCAGCATTTCGTACATGATTACGCCCAGAGAATAGATATCGCTCGCAGCATAGATCTCCTCTCCGGCTGCCTGCTCAGGAGACATATATTCGGGTGTCCCGAAAACCGCTCCGGTTTTGGTCAGGGTGTGGTAGCGCAGGTTCGGCTCGAGCATCGAGTGGCGGATCTTGGAGATACCGAAATCGACTATCTTTACGAACGGATAGGTCCCCTCCTTTTCGGTAAGAAGGATATTTTCCGGCTTAAGATCGCGGTGGATTATCCCCTTTCCGTGCGCAGAATAGAGTGCCAGCGCGACCTGGGAGGCAACTGCGATAGCGAACTCCAGCGGCAGAGAATGCCTCTCCCGGAGCTCCTCGGCAAGCGAATGGCCTTCAACATACTCCATTACGAAATAGGCGTTGCCCTCATTCGTGTAACCGAAATCGGAGACATCGGCAATGTTGACGTGACCGATACTGGATGCTGAAATGGCCTCGCGGCGGAAGCGTTCGACATACTCGCGGTTCTTGCTCTGCTCGAAATGAAGGATCTTTACAGCCAGCTTTTTATGCAGGATCTCATGCTCGGCGAGGAAGACATCGCCCATTCCGCCGGAACCGACCTGCTTTATGATGCGGTAACGCTCGTTCAGAAGCTGCCCTACAAATTTTTCTGCAGGATATACCATCACCGACTCCGCTAGTAAGAAAGCTTCAGTGAATCGATGTATATGCCGAAATCATTTTCGCTCGAGTCGCTGACGAACCTGAAACCGAGCTGGACCTTCTGCCCCTTGTAGCCGCTTATGTCGCCGGTAAATTTGTAGTACGCGGTCCCCAGCTGCTGCGTGAGTTTGGTCCCTGTCGAGTCAAGAGCGGAATTTGTCGAAGCAGTGCCTTCGGCAACCAGTTTGACACCGGACTGAGCTCCCCAGATCGAGTCTTCCGGCATAATCAGGAGCTCCGCATAGTCAAGCGGAGAGTTCAAGCTGCCGACGATGGAGACCCATGCGTAGAACTCGACCCTGACAACGGGAGAATTCGGGATATAAAGCAGCGGACTGGCGTTTTCCTGATTTACGAAATAGATGATGTCGTTGCAGTTGTCGTTGTAGTTCCCGGCAAGATTCGTGGCTATGACCTTTGATCCGGAATAAGCGACCTCCGGTCCTGACGTCGGAAGGCCGAGCTGCCAGCACGGATTTGCCGAATCAGCGGCGATGGCGATCTTCCAGTTTGCCGGATTTTCAAAATCGTCGGTGAAAAAAGTGATGTTTTTGTAGCCGGCGTCAGTATCTCCGGTGTCTCCCGTGTCAGGAACAGAGTCGCCTGTATCGGGTACGGAATCGCCCGTGTCCGGTACCGAATCTCCTGTGTCCGGAACGGAGTCGCCTGTATCCGGCACCGAGTCTCCTGTGTCCGGAATAGAATCGCCTGTATCCGGCATGGTGTCACCGCCTGAATCCGGAACGGTATCACCGGAATCCGGGGCCGTATCGCCCTCCTGTCCGGGTATGTAGCACTCGCCTGTCGCCCTGTTGCATTCGGCATTGTAGCCGAGAGATATGCAATCGCTGTTACTTGAGCAGAGCACCTGCGACGCCTCCTCCTTGGTGATGCAGAAGTTCTCGCTCATAAGACATTTCCAGCCTACCGGGCACTCAGCCTGGCTCGAACAGATCTGACGCTTCCGGCAGTAATAAACCAGAGTCTGAAGCACCGGATCCATCTGCGGGTTTTCAAGATCGCAGTAGGAATCCCTTGCGCAGTTGGCGTTGTTAGAACACTGGATATTCGCCGTCTGTCCGCCGTCGTCTTCCTCTTCACCGCCGCATGCCTGGCACAAAAACATGAACAATATCAGAATAAAAGAACCAAAAATCAGTAAAAAGCCCCTTTTCATCATATACCTCCGTGTTGCATTACATTAAAACTATATCGGAATATTCTAGTTTCTAAGCGCTTTATTTCAATTTTTTGCCCGTAAAACAGCCCGGCAGTTGCTTCCGGGCATTCAGTCAGCAGAAAGTTTTTTAATTTTTTTTACACCCCGCCCCCCGGACATGGAAAAAAATTTGCAAAAATACTTTTAACTTTTTGCCGTAACGCCCGGTTTCAGCCATTGGCACGTTTTTTGCTTTGGAGAGTGCCTTTATTTTGAATTTAAGGGTAAAAAAATGAGGGAACACAACATCACTGTTGAAAAAAGACTGACATCGGCTTTTTTAGAAGATCTTGAACCGTACGCTCCTATTTCCAGCCGCGACAAGATCCTTCAGGGCAACATGACATGCGATCTGCCGCCTCTGAAGCTCGACTGGAACGAATCGACTCTCCCCCCCTCAGTCGCAGTAAAAAACGCGATCGTGGATGCAATGGCGAACAACCAGAACCTGCTCAACTGGTATCCCGAGCTCTACAGCAAGGAGCTCCGCCGCAAACTTGCGGATTATACCGGACGTTCGAGCGATGAAATACTTGTCACCAACGGCAGCGACGACGCACTCGACCTGATATGCAAAGTCTTTCTGGAACCGCACGACCAGGTGCTCATCCCGTCGCCGACCTACACGCACTTTCTGACCTACGCGAAATCCCGCAGCGCGGACCTCAAAATAATCGAGGCTGACGATCCGTTCACGGCGGACATAACCCCGATACTGGAAAATCTGACTCCGGCCACGAAACTTATTTATGTAGTCAACCCGAACAATCCGACAGGCGTTCTGCTGGACAGACAGCAGGTCGCGACGCTCTGCACCGTAGCTTCGCACTCGATCGTCATCATAGATGAGGCTTACTTTGAATTTTCAGGCAGAACGGTGCTTCCGCTCCTTGACGAGTTCCCGAATCTGATCGTCACGAGGACCTTCTCGAAAGCTTGGGCCCTTGCCGGTCTCAGGATCGGATATCTCCTTACAAATATTGATCTTATCTCCCAGCTTATGAAAGTTCTGAACCCCAAGAGCGTAAGCTCCCTCGCCCAGGTCGCAGCTGTTGCGGCGATCGATGACAGGCAGTACATGGAAAAGTACGTTCAGGATGTTAAAAACTGCAAGCTCGCGATGCTCGATTTTTTCAGAAAAAAAGAGATCAAAGCCTATGACAGCCAGGCCAATTACATCATGGTCCAGCATCCCAGGCTCCAGAAACTCCTCTCGGAGATGGAAAAGGAGAACATATTCGTCCGCGACAGAAGCACCTTCAAAAACCTCCCCGGTTTCTTCAGAGTCACACTCGCCGACCACACTCAGACGAACGATTTCCTGGAAAGGATGGAAAAAGTTCTGGAAAGAGTGTAGAAGCCCCAGCTAAAACGGCGGTATCCCGCCCGGCATTAAATTTATATGGATCCTGCTAGTTGAACTTTTTTGCGAAATCGTTGAGATCTTTATTTAACTGATTAAAATCGTTGGCATATTTTGACACCTTCTCCATCGTCTGATTGACTTCGGAGACAATTTTGTCGCCCTCGATCCTGCACTCGGATGAGAGTTCCGACCTGTTTTGGGTACACTTTGAGTTGAAGGCATCTATCCTTTGGTTTGCATCTTTAAAAAAGACAATAAATTCAGAGCTCTCTTTTTCAAGCTTCTTCATCGTATCGACAAGCCCTGTGTAAGTTTTGAGAAGCTGACGGTTGTTTCTGCTCTTTACCACCTCGATATCGTTGTCACTCGTGCCAAGACGCTGTTTCAGATGCCCGTTCTGCTCCTCAAGGCTTTTGATGTATGAGAGCATCGTCTGCTTTGCGTTTTCGGTCTTTGCAGCGATATCCTTCAGCAGATCACGGTGGAAATCATCCTCAAGCGGACCTGATTTAGACTTCTCGGATTTATACTGGTCCAGCTTTTCGTTTGCCGTCGCAAAGAGAGACTCCATCTCCTTTTCAATTGCCTGACACTTTGCGGCGTCATGCTTTTTTATGCACAGATCTTCTGCCTGACTCACCTTTTTCTGCATGGTCTGCGTAAATGCGGAGAGTTCGGCGTTCATCTTCAGCAGCCTCTCCAGATTCAGAATCAGGGCATCAGCGCTGTTTTTTGCGTAATTTGAAGTATTTCTTGCAGAGATCGTCTGTGATTTTGACAACTTAAAGAGCTTGTCATCTCTTTTGAGGCTATCCTGGATCGCACTTATGAGCCCCTTTTTCGCTCTCAGGTTGTCGCCTATATTCTGGTCAAACTCGCGCCTTGCGATCTCGTTCTGCTCTTCGTTTATACGTTTTGCCTTCTTTGCCGAGCTATCCAGAAGTTCAAGATCCCTGTCAAAATTTTCACGTTCGCTGTTCAGTTCGTCAGCCGATTTCAAAAGGGCGATTTCTGAATTTTCGCAAAGGGCAGCATCTCCGCTTTTTCCGCACTCTTTGTTGAAATCCGTAAGTCTCTCCTCGTAATCTGCAAGAAGTTCCTTCATATGCGGAAGGCGGTTTCTCAACGATTCCCTCGTATCGCAGTAAATCTGCAGCTCCTTAAGAACCTCCAAAGCCAGATTCTGCGGCTTTTTGATGCAATCCTTCTCATCAGCCGAAAGCCTTTTCTCGATTTCGGCGATTTTCTTCTTGTCCTGAGCTAACCTCTTTATTTCTTTCGAATAATCATCTGCAAAAAGCAAAAATGAAACAGCAAGGGCAACAGAAGCCAAAAATATCTTTTTCATTGAGCCTCCTTATAAAAAAAAGGGAGAGCCGAAGCTCTCCCGAAAAAGAAGAATGAAGCTTAAGTCTAGAAGAGACCCTGTTCCATCATAGCGGTAGCAACCTTCTCGAATCCGGCGATGTTTGCACCTGCAACGAGGTCGTAACCAAGGCCGTATTTCTCTGCTGCTGCTGCGGAGTTGTCGTGGATGTTCTTCATCATCTGTTTAAGTTTCTCGTCAACCTCTTCAGCTGTCCAGACAAGTCTTTCGCTGTTCTGTGACATTTCGAGTGCGGAAACACCTACGCCGCCTGCGTTAACTGCTTTCGACGGAGCAACGATGATGTGTTTCTGCTCACGAAGGAAGTTGAGTGCGTCGTTCGTGGTCGGCATGTTTGCAACTTCGATGTAATATTTTGCACCGCATGCTGCGATCTTCTTAGCCTGTTCCATATTAACGTCGTTCTGCATTGCTGACGGCATAACAACATCACACTTTACGCCCCACGGTTTCTCGCCAGGGATGAATTTGCAGCCGAACTTGTCAGCATAAGGTTTAACGTGCATCGGGTCTGTAGCTCTCATAGTAAGAAGGAAATCGACCTTTTCCGGAGTTGCTACGCCTTCTTCGTCAAGGATGTATCCGTCAGGACCCGAAAGGGTGATGACTTTTGCGCCAAGCTGCATAGCTTTCTTGCAGATACCCCATGTAACGTTACCGAAACCAGCTGCTGCAATCTTCTTTCCTTCGATTTTGTCGCCTTCGTGCTTGAGGACGTTCTCAAGGTAGTAAACTGCGCCGTAACCGGTTGCTTCAGGACGAATGAGCGATCCGCCGTAGGTAAGACCCTTACCGGTAAGAACGCCGTTCTCCCAAACGCCTTTAAGTCTTCTGTACTGACCATAGAGGTAACCGATCTCTCTTCCGCCTACACCCATGTCACCGGCAGGAACGTCGATGTCCGGACTGATGTAACGGTAAAGAGCTGTCATGAAGCTCTGGCAGAAACGCATAACTTCTGCATCAGATTTGCCGGCAGGATCAAAGTCCGAGCCGCCTTTTGCGCCGCCGATCGGAAGACCGGTAAGCGAGTTTTTGAATGTCTGCTCGAAGCCGAGGAACTTGATGATTCCTTCATAAACATTCTTCTGGAAACGGAGACCGCCTTTGTAGGGTCCGATTGCGCCGTTGAACTGGCATCTCCAGCCGCGGTTGGTGTGGGTGTTGCCCTGGTCGTCTGTCCAAACGACTCTGAATGTGAACATTCTTTCCGGCTCAGTCATACGGTTGAGAAGGTCAGCCTTTTCATACTCAGGGTGCTTGTCAACAACAGGAGAAAGAGAAGAAAGAACCTCTTCTACAGTCTGAACGAATTCCGGTTCATTAGCGTGTTTTGCCTTTACATTAGCAATAACGCTCTCTACATACTTGTTCATATAAACCTCCAAAAAAAGGGAAATTAATAAACCTACCCAAACCGGGTGCGACCTTATAGGAGATAAAATTTGGAGAGTCAACTAATTTTCAAAGAATTTATATTTTTGACTCCGATTTCGATAAGCGTAAGATTTTTGAGCCTGCCTGGTGCGAGGCAAGAGAACGATTGGGGTTTTTTCCTACTCTTTTTTAGGGATTAGTTCTTACTACCGTGAAGTAAGTAGCGGTTCGGCTTCTCCCACCTGTGCAAACAGGATTAAACTTGTTTCTCGAACCCAACGGCCGAGGCGGGTTTTCTTCTTTATTCCGCCCCAAATGACTGCGATACTTTGATTTTTTGAGCTATTTCTTTTTAAGGATCTTTTTGATCGAAGAGACGTAAAGTCTGCGTTTGATCTTCTTCGTAGCGGTCTTTTCGAACTCTTCAGGATGCATGATAAACTCGGAGATCTTTGCGTAAGACGGGATCTTTTCATTCAGCTCGTTGCGGTTGGCCTCCATAATTTCGGCAAGCGCAGCATCGTCGAGATTATCCTGCCTGATCTTCTCCTTGTCCGGATAGATAAGAGCGACAAGTTTTCCGCTTCCGGCGTCAAGAACGAGCGATTCCATGACATAAGGCAGGTAGTTGAGCTGATTTTCGATCTCTTCGGGATAGATGTTCTGACCTGAAGATGAGAGGATCATATCCTTCGAACGGCCGCGGATAAATACAAATCCGTCCTTATCGATAAATCCGAGATCGCCTGTGTGAAGCCAGCCCTCGCTGTCGATCGCATCGGCAGTCTCCTTCTCCATTTTGTAGTAACCGAGCATCAGGTTTTCGCCCTTTACACAGATCTCGCCTACTCCCTTTTTATCCGGGTTGTCGATTTTAGCCGTCAGATAGGGCTCGATGATCCGGCCGCAGCTCCCCTTCTTTCTCCCCTTGTGATAATCGGTATAGGCGATAAGCGGAGTGCATTCGGTCATTCCGTAGCCGACAGTGAACTGGACGCCGGAATTGAGCAGGAATGACTCGATTTTCGGGTTGAAAGCCGCTCCGCCAGCGATGACTTCGTAGCATTCGCCGCCGAAAAAGCCCTGGATCTGTCTTCCGATCTTTTTGAAAATTATCTTTTTGAAAAGCGGGACCTTGAGGACAAGCTTCATCCATCTCTTCTCGAAAAGCGGCATGATCTTGGCTCTGTAAATCTTTTCAAGGATCAGCGGAACAGTAAGAACAAGGAAGGGCTGGACATCCCTGAAGGCCTTGACGAGCTGGTTCGGTGTCGGCGCCTTGTTGAAAAATACGATGTGAAGACCGCGGACTACCTGAAGCAGGAAGTCGAAAACGCAGCCGAAGGAGTGCGCAAGCGGCAGAAACGAAAGCATTGAGCCCGGTTTTACCGGAAGCGCCTCTACAGCGAATTCGATGTTTGCCAGAATGGCGTTATGAGGGATCATTACACCCTTTGAAAAACCTGTCGTGCCTGAAGTATAGACGATCGATGCAAGCGCGTATTTGTCAGGGATATCAAACGTGAAATCATCCTGGGTCACTGTTTTGTTCTGCTCAAAATCCTTAACGGTTTCAGAGTATTTATCTTTGGCTTCATCGCTTCTCGAGAATATGACCTCCATCTTTTCAAGCGAAACGGCCATCGCCAGACCAGGCATGGATTCCACGCTGAGTTTTGAGAAAATCTGGTCCGAAACAAAGAAGATCTTCGATTCCGAATGGTCTATCAGATGGTGCATATCCTCCGGCGAAAAATCGCTGAGGATCGGAACTACGACGGCCCCGTACATAACTGTTGAAAGGTAGACTATCGCCCAATTCGAACAGTTTTTGCCTGAAAGCGCGATCTTGTCACCCTTTTTGATCTCCAGTTTCTCGAAAACCGCATGCATCTCCTTGATTTTAAAGGCGACCTCCCGGTACATCAGCGGTTCGTGCTGATAGTCGCTGAAGCAGGGTTTTTCCCAGTTTTTTACAATTGCGTCCGCGAATGTTTGAACCAAATCTCCCTTTAACATCGTAACCTCTTTCGTATAACTTCGTAAAACACGTGTCTTTAATTATCCGATACGCGACCTACTTGTCAAGAAAGGGTTGCAAATGAACGGGGCATAAGTAAAATTAGCCACTAAATTTTTTATGGAGGATAGAATGGAATTCACAAACAAAGCAGTTATCGAGACGTCAATGGGCAAAATCACCGTCGGTCTTTACGGAAAAGAGATGCCGATCACCGTTGCCAACTTTATCAAACACATCGAGGCAAAGTACTACAACAAGCTGATTTTCCACCGCGTCATCGACAATTTCATGATCCAGGGCGGCGGAATGATGAAATCGATGTTCGAAAAGGTCGCAATGGTCGATCCGATAAAGCTCGAGACCTGCACAGATATCCCGCACAAAAAATATACGATCTCCATGGCAAGGACCGATGTCCCGAACAGCGCGACAAGCCAGTTCTTTATCTGCAACACCGACTGCGACTTCCTTGACGGCAAATACGCTGCATTCGGCACCGTTATCGAAGGCATGGATGTCGTCGACGCGATCTCGAAGGTCGAGACCCACTCCGTCAGAAGCTACGACGATGTTCCGGTCGAGCCTGTAATCATCACAGACGTCTATATGATCTAAGAACAGCGATCAATGTCTTTTTAAGACAGGCGATCTACCATAACGGATTCCCTTTCGAAGTACGTCTCGAAAATCCGAACGCCGTCACAATAGCCGCATTGAAAGAAGGCGACCGTATGCTCAAAGTTCCGAGTGCGAAAAGATTTTCAAGCGTTGATGAACTTTTTGACGAACTTAACGCCTGATGAAATGTAGTCGTCGCGATTATGAAGAGAAGATAATGTGGAACGCGGGCGGCTCGCCCGTCAAGAAGTTTTTTTCGTCTAAAAAATGTCTAAATTTACAAAGTTTTTATTTTTTCTAGAAATTTGAACTGCATGATTTTATTAAGATTTTTTATCAATCTCGTCTAAATCTCGTCTACATCTCGTCTACATCTCGTCTAAATTAGACATTATCCATTCTCTTGCAGAACTATTCGGATTGACAGATATTTTCTTTTCCTTTTTCAGAGTTTGCAGGATATTTTTGATCTTGTCTTTCTTCTGCTGCTCACTTAAATTTTCCGACAACTTCGGCAGAAGAAATTCTTCAAGTTGAGACTTTTTTGCACTTCCGAATTTTCTGATATAGTCGAGAATCATTTTTTTGCAGTAATCATCATCTATTCCGACCTTGTTCATATAATCTGTTTCCTGATGCGTGATTTTTGCCACTTCAGCGGAAATTGTATAGTTGTTTTTCCGTCCTTCTATCAGTTTTTTAGATTTTAAATATTTAAAGGCCTCGTCATTTATCGGAAGTTTTTTCTGAACACGGTCGAGCAGAATAATGTCCGAAAGTGCCAAATCCGGCATTTGTGCCAGTTTTCTGGCGTATTGCATATCAAGAACTTTCCCTGTGATTTTCACCTTAACCTCGTTATTCGAGAAATCATAGTCAGGCAGAGGAAAGAACTTGTTTTTCTGCAAGACAAACATTTTTTTGATACCGCTTCCGATAGTGTCGATCATATTCAAATTAACCATTGCCTCGGCAAGGAACGGATTGCGGTAAACAGATTCAGGAGCATCGTTTCTCAAAACATTTTCAATGGTTTTCGGAATAAAATCACCTGAATTGGAGAAAACAAGTACCCCGTTTTCATATTCAACGATATTTATTTTTCCTCCGACGGAATAATCCTGATGAACAATGCAGTTGTTCAAAGATTCGCGAATTATAAAGGGATCGAAACGGAGAACTTCTTCAGGAAACAGCGTTCCGTCCTGAATGTAGCGGTATTTCAAATTCCTGATTTTGGAATGAACTTCACCTACGGCAAGAATAAACGGACAGGAAAAATGCTCATAATCGACCTCAACTCCGTCTTTATCCCGAAGAATCCAAGTCAATTTTGCCACAGCCGGACTTAGAAAATGATGACTTTCGGGCTTTCCCAACAGCAAAAGCGCAGTATTTGTTACCTTGCCGCGAATGCAAAGTTTTGCCTTGTTGAGAAACGTCTCATCACTCCAATGTTTCATGTCTTCTTCCAAATGAGGATTTTTCTTTGCAAACTGAACGCGGGCAAAAGAAACGGCTTCTTCCGACAGATCATCCAAAGTGGCCTCATCCACAACTTGCGCACTCCAATCTTTTTTCTTGTTCTGATTCCGTATCCGCTCGATTTCACCAATATCGAGAGCGACAAGACTTTCGCCGCTTCTGCCGTAAAAATGACCTTTCCAAGCGACAGGCATCCCCTGCGGAGCGGCCGGAATCTGAAAAAGGATGACATCTTTTCCGTCCACCGTGCACCGGTATGTATTAAGAAACGAAAGCATCGGCGAAGTGTGGTTGGATATCTCCAGTTTATATTCATTCAGCTGTACTTCGGATATGCTCGTCCCGACAACCTGCTTCTGATTGTTGATTCCGAACAAAATCCACGAGTAT
>Ga0310690_10001231_pt1 | contig 46759 bp, 40 predicted proteins | sample AusTroGonzalo_MG_2_FD_207661 | JGI IMG/M metagenome (GOLD analysis project Ga0310690, IMG submission 207661) | Bovine rumen microbial communities from tropical cattle in Woodstock, Queensland, Australia - Gonzalo_04 (v2) (version 2) | ecosystem: Host-associated > Mammals > Digestive system >... | reverse complement strand
AGTGAAATCAAACCGTTTTTTGGAGGATCGAATGAAAAAAGTTATTGTGATGTTAGTCGTTGCACTGCTTGCGGCTGTTCTCTTCGCTCAGGGAAAGTCCGAAACGAAAAAACCGGCTGCGGAAAGTGCAAAAAAGAGTACAGTTCAACAAAATGAAGGAGGAAAAAAGATGCCGAAGAAATTAGTAGCCTATTTCAGTGCGAGCGGAACTACTGCAAGAGTTGCGAAAGAGCTTGCGGAAGCCGCAAAAGCCGATCTTTATGAAATCAGACCCGAGACAAAATACACGAGCAACGACCTTGACTGGAGAGACAAATCTTCACGTTCCAGCGTGGAGATGGCAGACAAGAAAAGCCGCCCGAAACTTGCCGACAAAAACGCGAAAATCGCGGATTACGACGTGATCTTCGTCGGTTTTCCGATCTGGTGGTACACCGCGCCGCACATCATCAACACCTTCCTTGAAAGCTACGATTTCACAGGGAAAAAAGTCGTCATCTTCGCAACGAGCGGCGGAAGCGGCTTCGGAAACACCGTGAAAGAACTTCAGCCGAGCGCACCGAAAGCGCAGATCATCGAAGGAAAACTCTTCAACGGAAAAATCGACAAAGCCGAACTCGCAAAGTGGGCGGAAAAATTCTGAGCGACTGCAAAATGGCAGGTGTCTGGATCATCCAGAATCCGAGATTAAGACAGAGAAGACGGATGCTGCGCCAGCTCCGCGACAGGTGCACGATAGAGTTCCACTGCAAAGAGGACGGGAGTGCGGCTGAATAACGGCGCATGTCGAAGTGAGTTCTATAGAAATAACTAAAAATATTGATTTAAAATTAAATTTTAGCATAATGGTTTGCTTGTTTAACGGCATTTGTTGAAGAATGTGCTGTCAGACAGTGTTTTTTTAGGAGGAAAAAATGAGAAAAACGATAATTGCCGCGAACTGGAAGATGAACAATCTGATGAAAGATGCGATCACTTTCTTTTCAGAATTCGGAGATACGGCGCTCAAATCAGAGAACGAAGTCATCATCGCACCGGCTTACCCGTATATCCCGCTTGCTTCGGCGCTTGCAAAAAAACAGAACATAGAGATCGCGGCTCAGGATGTCTATCCTAAGACTGAAGGGGCATTCACCGGCATGGTCGGCGGAAAAATGCTTGCCGATATCGGTGTTTCAGCCGTGATAATCGGCCACAGCGAGCGTCGCAGGATCTTCGGTGAGTCGAATGACCTCATCCGCGAAAAGGTGAAATTCGTTCAGGAAAACGGCCTGCATCTTATTTTCTGCGTCGGCGAGACGCTGCCTGAAAGGGAAGGGGGCGTTATGTTCGATGTTCTGAAAGAGCAGATCCATTCGGCTTTTGACGATAATCTCACGCTTGCACCCGAAAAGATCACGATCGCCTACGAGCCTGTCTGGGCAATCGGAACCGGCGTCACGGCGACTCCCGAACAGGCGGCAGAGATGCACGCTTTCATCCGCAAAATATTGAAGGATAGATATGGCTACGAGGATTCGAGGATCCTTTACGGCGGCAGCGTAAAACCTGAAAATATCCAGGGACTTATGGCCAACGAAGACATCGACGGCGCGCTTGTCGGCGGAGCAAGCCTCAAAGCATCGTCATTTATGAAACTGGTGAATTTCCAAGCGGTGAAATAATGAAAAACAAAAGACTTATGGTTGCCGACATCGAAGACGGCGACATCATAATCCCCGATTCGAAGTGTTATTTCCTCGTTAAAAAATCTTCGGTAAAAGTCGGAAAAACCGGTAAAAAATATATCGATCTCGACCTTTTCGACGGCGTTACGACCGTTGCCGGCAAGGTTTGGGACATCACCGAAGAGACCAATGAAGCGGTTCAGGCGGGGAATGTCATTCAGGTCCTCACCGGAAAGGCGGGAAAATATCTCTCGAATATGCAGATCACGGTCAACGACGCCGTGATCGTGCCGCCGGAAAAGATCGATTCGGAGTGCGCCGGGATCCTGCCCGAATCGTTCTACACTTATGACGAGCTCAAGAAACAGTGGGACGAACTTATGGAAGTTCTTGTTCCGAAGCATAAAGAACTTGTTCAGAAATTTATGGAAAACGAGAAAATATGGCATCTTTTCACGACGATCCCCGGCGGAAGAAGCATGCATCACGCCTGCAGAAGAGGGCTTTGGGAACATTCGGTCTCGGTCGCGCAGTCGGCGCTTGCCGTTTCCGATGTTTTCGATGAGAAATACGGGCTTGACGTTTCGCTTGTCGTTCTGGCTTCCATGCTCCATGATGTCGGAAAGATCTTCGAATTCCAGATAAATCCTGCCACTTCGATGGTCGACAGATATTCGGACAGAGGCAAACTTTTAGGTCACATCTACATGGGTGCGACATGGCTCGAAAAGCTCGTTTCGACCTGTTTCCCGGAAGACAGCGACCTCAAAATGGATCTTATCCACATAATTCTCAGCCATCACGGGCAGTATGAGTTCGGTTCTCCGAAACGCCCGAAAACGCTTGAAGCGCTCATCGTTTCGGCATGCGACAACCTCGATGCAAGCTGCGACGCCGTCAAATCGTGCTTCGGCGACAATATGGAAGGAAACTGGACAAAACCGGTCTACATGATGGACAGGGCGTTTTTCAGAAGACAGGAAAACGCTGAAAATAATAGTGAAAGCGATGAAGAATCAGCTGAATAAAAAACAATTTTAATGGAGGAAAAAATGTCAAAAATTCGTGTTGCAATCAACGGCTTCGGCAGAATCGGAAGAGCAGTCTTCAGAATCGCGGAAGGAAGCGATGCTGTTGAAATCGTCGTTATCAACGATCTTACCGATCCCAAAACTCTCGCTCATCTTCTGAAATATGACTCGGTTCACGGCACCTGGGATAAAGAAGTTACCGCAGGCGAGTCTTCGATCATCGTAAACGGCCGCGAAGTCCAGATCCTTGCTGAAAAAGACCCGGAAAACCTTCCGTGGAGAGATATGAAGATAGACGCCGTTCTTGAATGCACGGGCCGCTTCACCGCAAGGGAAAAGGCGAACCTTCACATCGAAGCAGGCGCAAGAAAAGTTCTCATCTCCGCTCCGGCGAAAGGCGAGGACATGACGATAGTTTACGGCGTAAACGATTATCTTTACGACAAAGAACGCCACAATATCATTTCGAACGCAAGCTGCACCACGAACTGCCTTGCTCCGATAACCTACATCATGCACAAACATTTCGGTATCAAGCACGGTCTTATGACGACGATCCACTCATACACGAACGACCAGCGCATCCTTGACCTTCCGCACAAGGATCTCCGCAGAGCGAGAGCAGGCGCAGTCAGCATGATCCCGACCACGACCGGTGCTGCAAAGGCTATCAGCCTCGTTATTCCTGAGCTCAAAGGCAAGCTTGACGGTATTTCGATAAGAGTCCCGACACCAAACGTAAGCCTTGTCGACGCTACTTTCGTCATCGAAAAGGAGACTACGGCCGAAGAGATCAACGCACTTATGAAAGAATACGCAGAAGGCCAGATGAAAGGCGTTCTCAGATACTGCGACGAGCCGCTTGTATCGCACGATTTCAACGGGGATTCGCACTCTTCTATTCTCGACGCGCTCAACACTGCCGTAATGCAGGGAAATATGGTCAAACTACTCAGCTGGTATGACAACGAATGGGGTTACAGCAACAGAATGTTCGATGTTCTGAGAAAACTTTTTGCTTAAACGGAGGATCTGATGGGGTTTCTGGAAACTCTCGGCGTCAAGTGCATTAGCGATCTCGCGATCAGGGAAAAACGGGTTTTTTTGAGGACTGATTTCAATTTTCCGGCTGACGAATCGGGAAATATCGCCGATTTTGACAGAATGGAAAAGATAGTCCCCACGATTCAGCACATTCTTGAGCGGAATGCGCGTCTTATCATAGCATCGCATTTCGGAAGACCTGAAAGCGAAAAGGATATCCAGTACACGCTTGAACCTTTTGCGGCTAAACTGGCGGAAATCCTCGATCAGGATATCTACTTTTTCGAGGATTGCGTCGGAATGGGCGCTATGCAGATGGTGAGGGATCTCAAACCCGGTCAGATACTTGTTCTCGAAAATTTGAGATTCAACGAGGACGAAAAGAAAGGTTCGACCGCTTTTGCACGCGATCTCGCCAAAATGTGCGATGTCTATATCAACGATGCTTTCGGCGTATGCCACAGAAAGGATACATCTATTTCCGTTCTTCCGAATTTTGTCGAGACGAAAGCGGCGGGACTTGCGCTGAAAGACGAAGTCGAGGTTTTGTCGAAATTCCTCGGCATGGAACACGGCGACGGACTTTGCATAATGCTTGGCGGCTCGAATGTCACAGATAAGATCGGACTTATCAGACCGATGCTCGACATTGCCGACAAAATCATAATCGGCGGTTCGATCGCCCATATTTTTCTTGCTGCAAAGGGGATCCGCTGCGGTGCGACCGAAGTCGACGAAACAAAAATCCCGGTCGCAAAGGAAATTCTGAAAAGTGCCGGCGTCCGCAAGGTCGAAATCGTCCTTCCGGTCGATTTTGTAACCGCGGAAACGGTAAATTCGACCGAAACAGTCCCGTGCAGAGCCGATTCTTTCCCTGAAGGAATGACGGCTTTCGATATCGGGAACGAGACGGTTGAACTTTTCACGCAGAAGGCGGCTGAATGCAGGCAGCTTTTCTGGTGCGGTCCGATGGGCGTTTACGAAAAAACACCTTTCCTGAGCGGCAGCGTCAGACTTGCCGAAAACATCGCAAAACTGCCGCTTTTCAAGGTCGCAGGCGGCGGCGACACTGGACTTATGCTGAAGAAATCAGGGCTTGAAGGGAGTTTCGATCACATTTCAACAGGCGGAATGGCGGCATTGGAATTCCTCAAAAGCGGCGGAATTTTACCGGGAATAGAAGCACTGAAAGGGTAGGCTATGGCAAAACTTACGATGGCAACGTCGGCTGATTTCAAGCCGAGAGTAAAGAAACTTACACAGACTGAGATCGCGCAGATCAAGGAAAGCCGCACTGAGAACATGGGCTATTCGCAGGAATGGCCGCGTCAGAAACTCAGTATCGCCGACTTGAAACCTGACGAAGTCTTTATTAAAGAAAACTCGGAGCATGAATATAAGTATTTTATTTTATTGATGGTTCCTCTTATTATCACTGCCACTTTCGTTATCGTTCACAGAAACGGTCTTTTTGAAGATCTGCTTGTTTTTTTAGAAAGCATTTTTAATTTTTAATATCCTTTGGAGTTTGAAATGACAAAAATCATCGAATGTGTTCCCAATTTTTCAGAGGGAAGAGATATGACCGTGATCGACAAGATCACAGCTGAAATCAAAAAAGTCAGCGGTGTCAGACTGCTCGACGTCGATCCCGGATACGACACCAACAGAACGGTCGTCACGTTTGTCGGCGAGCCCGAAGCTGTTAAACAGGCCGCTTTCGCAGCAGTCAAGAAGAGCCACGAACTCATCGATATGCGCCACCACAAAGGCGCTCATCCCCGCTTCGGTGCGTGCGACGTCTGCCCGGTTATTCCGGTAAGCGGCGTAACGATGGACGAATGCGTAGAGATCGCGCATGACCTCGGAAAAAGACTCGGCGAAGAGCTCGACTATCCGGTTTATTTCTACGAATACGCGGCTACAAGCCCCGAAAGAAGAAACCTTGCTACCGTCCGTTCCGGCGAATACGAAGGTCTTGAAGCGAAACTCAAGGATCCGAACTGGAAACCTGATTTCGGTCCGGCTGAATTCCGTCCGACAAAAGGCGCAACGGCTGTTTCGGCGCGTGATTTCCTCATCGCATACAACATCAACCTCAACACGACGAACGCGAAAAAGGCAAACGCGATCGCTCTGAGACTGCGCGAGCAGGGATACCCGGAAAAAGACGCAGACGGCAACCCGAAACTTGATGCAAACGGCAAAAAGATCATGCATCCCGGCATGTTCAAGAACTGCAAAGCTATCGGCTGGTATGTCGATGACTTCAAAAGGGCGCAGATCTCGATAAACCTCACGAATTACCATGTGACCAATATGTTCCACGTTTTCGACGCCGCTTCGAAACTTGCGGAAGAGAAGGGGCTCAGAGTAACAGGCAGCGAGATCGTCGGCGTTCTTCCGAAAGAAGCTCTTATCGAAGCCGGTATCCACTACCTTGAAAAACAGGGGACATGCGCGGGTCAGAGCGAAGCCGAGCTCATAAAAATCGCGGAACAGTCCCTGGGACTCAGCGATGTAGTCAAATTCAAACCCGAAGAAAAGGTCATCGAATACATGGTGAAGGAGACAAAAGGACTTTCCGACATCACGGTAACCGAGTTCTCCGATCTTCTGGCAAGTGACGCTCCGGCTCCGGGCGGCGGTTCGGTCGCTGCTCTCTGCGGCTCTCTTGCTGCTGCTTTGGGAAGCATGGTCGCAAACCTCACCTACAACAAAAAAGGCTACAAAGAGCACAACGAAAAGATGAACACTGTCGCCAAGGATATGCAGGTAAGACGTGCGGAACTTCTTCATCTCATCGACGAAGACACGAACGCCTTCAACATCATGATGGCGGCGATGAAAGCTCAGAACGCGGCTAAAAAAGCGGGAAATCCCGATGAGATCGCGGCTGCTGACAAAAATATGGACGAAGCGAACAGATACGCTATCTCGGTCCCGCTTCACGTTCTTGAGAAGACTTACGAGCTTCTTCCGAACCTCAAGACCGTCGGCGAATTCGGCAACATCAACGCCGCAAGCGATGCCGGTGTCGGCGCTCTGCTCGTTCAGGCCGGTGTAAAGGCGGCGGCTCTCAACGTCAAGATCAACCTCAAGAATTTCGCGAAAGACGATCCTTTCTACGGCGAAACCTTCAACGCGATGAACAAAGTTCTCGATGTCGTCGACAAGGAAGCCGAAGAGATTATTGCGATCGTAGAGAAAAAAATCAGCTAAGTTATGAAACTCCACTCTCTTTTCACTTCGCTTCAGGGTGAAGGCCGTTTCCAGGGCTATCCGACCGAATTTGTCAGGTTTTTCGGATGCAATCTCAACTGCTCATACTGCGACACGAAACACGCGCTTTCGGGCGATTCGTTTTACATTGAAACGCCTGAAGCGGTCGCGGAAAAAATCAATAAATCTGGTGTTTTCGATGTCTGCGTTACCGGCGGAGAGCCGCTGTGCCAGGCGGAAGAGCTTCTGAAACTGCTGAAACTGCTCCGCGGCAAAAGGATTTCGGTCGAAACGAACGGAAGTATAGAGCTTGAGCCGCTTTACCGCGCTTTTTCGGCAGCGAAAACCGATTCAGAGCTTTATTTTTCGGCAGACTGGAAAACTCCGTCGTCGGGAAATCCTCTTTTTGACGAAAGAAATATCGGGTTTCTTAAAAAGAGCGGGGCAGGGTGGTTGAAATTTGTTGCCGGCAGTCTGGAAGATCTTGATTTTATTGATGAAAAATTGCGTCTTCTTGACGGGATCGAAACTTATTTAAGCCCTGTTTTCGAAAACGGGAAAGGCTGGTTTTCGGCAGCCGGGAAATTTGTCGAAACCCGTAAAAACATCAGACTGCAGCTTCAGATGCACAAAATTCTGGGGATTGAATAGTGAGAAAATGCTACATTCTTGATTTTGACGGCACTGTGACGGCGCTTGACACTCTGGTCGTCGCGTTCGACAGATACTGCATCGTCGACTGGCGTGAGCTTGAAAACGAGATGCGTGCCGGCAGAAGGGAACGCCATCAGACTCTGGTCGATGAAGTCGATTCGATGAAGGCGGAGAAAGAGGAACTTTTCGATTTTATCAGAAAAAACGTCCCGGTCCGCGAAGGTTTTTTCGATTTCGTGAAAAAAGTCCGCGAAAACGGTGATGAAATCGTGATTTTAAGCGGCGGTTTCAGAAGTTTCGCCGACCTTTTCATGGGCGATACCGAAGTCAAAGCTTATATCAACGATATCAGATACTTGGGCGACAAAAACTGGGAACTTGTCCCGTGCAGCAACGCACTTCCTCCGCTCTGCTCCAAAAACTGCTCCAACTGCAAGCGTGCGGTCGTCGAAAAGTATAAAAACGAAGGTTTCGAGACTATTTATTTCGGTGACGGCGAGACCGATTTCTGCGGTTCGAGATATGCCGATAAAATCTATGCGACAGACGAACTTGCCGAAAAACTTTCGGCGGAAAACGTGAAATTCACTTATTTTAAGGACTACAAAAATATTCTGTGAGGTAAATATGGGCAGAGTTATGGTCGGAGACAGGCTCCACATTTCGATTTTCGGCAGGCGCAACGCCGGCAAATCCTCTCTGATAAACGCTTTCACCGGGCAGAAAGTCGCTATCGTTTCCGATGTTCCGGGAACGACGACAGACCCTGTGATGAAGGCTATCGAACTTTTTCCGGTAGGCCCGGCAGTGCTTATCGATACGGCGGGAATCGACGACACGAATGACGCACTCGGCCTTGAAAGAGTGAAAAGATCAAGAAGTTATCTCGATAAATCGGATATGGTCCTTCTCGTTGTTGACGCTTCGGGCGAAGCGGGTGATTTCGAGGATGAAATAATTTCAAAATGCGAAGAAAAGCAGGTCCCCTTCATCATTGTCCTCAACAAATCAGATCTCGAAATGTCTGAAAGCGTGAAAAAATGGCTTGACGGCAAAGAATTTGTCGCGATAAGCGCCGCAAACAGCACGGGAATCAGCGGTCTTACCAAAAAAATCACCGAAAAATCACCCGGCGAATGGGAACCGCCGTTCCTGCGCGATCTGATAAAGCCGGGCGACATCGTTCTCATGATCACGCCTATTGATTCGAGCGCGCCGAAAGGAAGGATGATAATGCCGCAGGTTAGAGCCTGGAGAGACATTCTTGACGGCGGCGGGATCGCCATTTCCTGCGAGCCGGCCAATCTGCAGAAAACCCTTGATTCGTTAAGCGTTAAACCCGCTCTCGCGGTCACCGATTCTCAGGTCTTTTCAAAGGTGGCGCCGATAATTCCCGAAGATGTTCCTTTCACCTCGTTTTCCATTCTTTCGATAAGGCAGAAAGGAAACCTCGCCGAAATGGTGAAGGCTGTAAAAACGGTCGACACTTTGAAAGCGGGCGACAAAGTGCTCATCGCCGAAAGCTGTTCGCATCATTCTCAGGATGACGACATCGCACGGGTCAAGATCCCGAAATGGCTCAACGAAAAAGTGGGCGGCGGGCTCATGATCGATACTTCGGCAGGCCGCGACTATCCAGAAAACCTCGGCGATTACAAACTTGTCGTTCACTGCGGAGCCTGCACTCTGAACAGGCGCGAAATGCTTCTCAGGCAGGCGATCCCCGCTGAAAAAGGTGTTCCTGTGACAAATTTCGGAGTTCTGATAAGCTATCTGCACGGCGTTTTTCCGCGTGCTCTCAGACCTTTCGGGATAGAGTGATCCCTACCTCACGCAAAGGGCATACAAGCCTCCATCACTCTTTGGGTTAGTCCCCATAAGCCCTAGCGAGAAATCCGCGAACCATGCATTATCCGGATTGTCTGCAAAAGTGGAAGATGACCAGAAACTTTTATCCGGCATATCCGGGAAAGCGGAATAAGGTGCGGTATTTTTATCAAGGTTCAGAAGCGATGCGAGCTCATTTTTATTGGGAAGACGCCAGTCGTCGAAACCAGCGTATTTATCTTCCCCGAGTTTTTTGCAGTATTCCAGAGCCTGCACCCATGTTTTGTCTGAGACATAGCCTCTCTGCCACATAAGCCCAGTCGTTTCGTCGACGACAACATTTTCCTGAACATCGAACGACGCGCCAGGCATCTTTCCGCCGCTCACGCAGACGACATTCACATCATCATCTTCTTTGGCAGCATACCAGTTGCCTCCGTCATTCGGTGTAAAATAATAGCCGGCGCCGTCGTTCATATCCTGCGAAGTCCAGAGAACTGAACCGTTCCCATAGAGTTCATTCATATTCGTGAAAACCGTTCCGTCGAAAGCGGGATTCGCTCTGCCGCTGTCGACAATCGTGAAAAGTTCCTGAACTGTCGGAACTCGCCAGTCTTTATAGCCTGCATAACCGGAGAAATCGTTCATTTCATTCAAATCTTTGCAGTGGTTTGCTGCATTGCCCCAGTTATACTGTTCTGAAGAATACGACTGCTCCCAGCGGAGTCCGGTGTTGAGATCGATTACGACAGGTTGACCCGAAACAGGCGTTTTCACTTCGAATCTCTGCTGAATGCATTTTCCAAGTGCTGCAAAATAGGGATCCTGACCCGGATAATCGGAACCTGAACAGTCGATTTCTGCTTTATTATTATAGCATTTTTTCTGGTTCGTGCAGATCCTGCCTAGAACGGCGAAGCATTTTTTCCCGCTTTCGTCCCAGAGGAAATTGGGGTTGCATTTGTAACGGCAGAGGCCTGCTTCAAGGTCGTTGTATGCCGCAGCCGTTTCTTCTTCCCAGCCGCCGTCAGTGTAATGCAGGGTGTAGGAATCGTCGCCGTTCCATTCGCTGTTTTCGGGTTTTCCCGTGCATTGTGCGGTCTTGGTGCACCCGCCGGACGCGCTCCAGTTGCCGCCGGCAGTGATGCATTTTTCTTCTTCCGTAGGTTCGGTGTCACCGGTGTCAGTGTCGCCGGTATCAGTGTCGCCGGTGTCTGTGTCGCCTGTATCGGTATTGCCGGTGTCGGAGTCGCCGGTGTCGCTATCGCCTGTATCGGTATCGCCGGTATCAGTGTCGCCGGAATCAGTGTCGCCTGTGTCAGTATCGCCGGAATCATCATCGTTCGAATCGGTATCGGTATCGCCGGAATCATCATCGTTCGTATCAGTGTCGGTGTCTGCCGTGTCTTCGTCGTTCCCGTTTTCGCCCGAATCGGCCGGATCGGTATCTTCATCGGTTGAATCAGTGTCTGTGTCGACGATGTCGTCGTCGGAAACTTCGGATTCGGGAAGCAGTTCGCCAGTCGGTTTGTCACTGCTGCAGGCAGTGAAGGCCAGAAGTGAAAAAACAACGGAAATCAGAAAGAATTTTTTCATTTTTTTTGCCTCTTAAAAAATCAAAAAACGAAAAATTTTAGGAAAAAGCGGAAAAAAGGCAAGTTTGACCGAATTGACAACTTTCCCCGAAAAATATAATATGCGACGCTTTCTGTGAGGTGAAAAATGGTTACTGAAACAATGGTTGTGATAGCTCTCCGGCAGAAAAACTGGGAGGCTGCGGCTGAAATGGCGCGCGAACTCGCCGGAAACAAGCCTGAAAGCGAGATCGCGAAGATCGCTCCGGCGATAGAAACGGCTGAAAAATCGGTCGAGGCGGCGTGGCTGCTTTCAGTTTTTTCGGAAATAAAATGGCGTGAAATGAATGAGGTGGAAATATGAAGATCCTGCTTGTCGAAGGGCCTCTGCTCGATAAGATCGGCGGACGCGAGCCGCAGATCTACGGCGGAAAGGGAACGCGGGAAAAACTTATTAACGCGTTTTATGAAAAAGCGAAGGCTCTCGGAGTCGAAGCCGAGGCTGTTTCGGAATACTGCGAAGGAGATCTCGCAAAAATCATAACTGAAGCAAAATGCGACGGGATCGTAATAAATCCGGGTGCTTACACCCACACGAGCGTTCTTTTGCGCGACGCTCTGCTCTGTTCGAAGATCCCGTTTGTCGAAGCGCATGTCTCGAATATTTTCGCAAGAGAGGAATTCCGCAGAAAATCGTATCTCAGCGATGTCGCCGCCGGAATTGTAACGGGGCTGGGAAGCGCGACTTATTCGGCTGCACTTGAAGGACTTGTCAGTTTTCTGCGAACATAAAAGTTACGCAGTTTTTCGAGACGACTTTGAAGACTCTGCCGCAGTTTTTGAGGATCCTTTCGCTCCGTTTTCCGCCGCATTCAGAGCATTTCTTGAAACCGTTCGAGCGTTCGAAGCAGCCCGCGCTCACGAAAAGAGGGGGAGTGAAGCCCGAAACGGTGATGATTTCGGGTGAAAGCTGCGGGATCTCGTCTTTTTCTTCGATCCAGAAGTAGCCGAAAAGGAGTTTTTCGCCAAGAAGATTTTTGAAAAAAGCATAGGAAAACCTGTTTGCGATATAGAGTGAAAAATCGATGAAAAAGAAAACGTTTTCATCGTTTTTATGTTCGAGCGCGAAGCTGAGCTGCCCTAAATTGGACAAACCTACAAGGATTTTCTTGTCGCTGTTTTTAGTAATTATATCGTTGATTTTATTGAGATATTTTTCGCTTTCTTTCATCAGCGGAAGAAGCGGGAGAGTCAGAAATCCGCCGGCTGTTTTAAGTGAACTTTCCGGATCGTCAGGCATGAAAAACGGAATGTCGGGATCGGGATCCATCAAGGCACGTTCGCGGAAAATTTCAGAAATTTCAGTGTTTTCCGGCACGGAAAACGAATTCAAAACTTCGCTCTTTTTTTCTGCGAAAGCCGCGTCCGCAAATGCGGTGTATTTTTCGTAGAAATCAGTTCGTATTTTTTTCAAAACACTCGGAACGACAAATATGTTTTCGCAGTTTTTGTCAAAAGAAACACTCTCTGAAAAATAGAATGAATCGGCGGAATTTTTCAGTATTTCCGCAAATTTGTCCTTGAAACCGTTCTTATTTTCCGATTTTTCCGGTGCGATTTTTTCAGATTCATAGGAAAATCCGCCGCTATTTATTTTAATTCTGTTTCCGGCAAGCGAAATTTCGAGCGGAATTACTTTCTTCCACTGCGGAAAACTGGCGGAATTCACTTTTTTTCTTTCAAGCGAGCGCGAACTTACAAGATAAATTTCGTCCCCGACTTCAGGAAGTTCGGCTGTTTTGACGTAAACCCGCGAACTGTCACCCACGATTTTGAGATTTTTTCCGGAAGGCGACGAAATTTCCTCGACCGAGCAGTTGAAAGGCTTTGTTTCATCGTTGTTTCTGAAGAAAAGCAGGCCGTCGTGTATCCCGAGCGAATATTTCGTCTTGATGAGAAAGCGGTCTTTCAGCTTTTTCTCGCAGACCCCGGTCTTTACTCCGCGGTGTCCCGGATAACCGCCGCAGATAAGGTTGTTTCCAGAAAAATTCCTGAAATAAGCGCTTGTAGCCTTTCTCGCGAAGCAGATCCGACTGTTTTTCAAAGTGTCGAAGTAGTCGCTTCTTTCAAGCATCGCGCGGTATAAAGCCGAGGTGTGGAAAACATATTCCGGCGATTTCATCCGCCCTTCGATCTTGAACGAATCGACCCCGGCGAATTTGAGTTGCATGACAAAATCCTTGTATTCAAGGTCGTTGCAGGAAAAGAAATATCCCTTTCTGCCGTCATCGGTTTCGTAGTAGCTGCGGCAGAGCTGCGCGCACATTCCGCGGTTGCCTGAACGCCCGAGCACCATTCCGCTTGCAAGGCAGAGCCCCGAAAAAGAGTAGCAGAGTGCGCCGTGGACAAAGACTTCAAGTTCCATATCGGGAACTTCCTTTTTTATTCTTGAAATCAGTTCGAACGGAACTTCGCGGCTCAGAACGACTCTCGAAAAACCCTGATTTTTAAGGAATTTCACTCCCTCAACCGTGTGAACAGCCATCTGGGTCGAAGCGTGGAGCGTGAGATCGGGCAAAAGTTTTTTGAGAACCGATGCAAAGCCGATATCCTGAAGAATTACAGCGTCAATTCCCGCATCGTGGAGAAAACGGGCGGTGTCGAGCGCGCTTCCGATCTCATTTTCCTTGATAACGGTGTTCAGTGCGGCGAAAATCTTCTTTCCCCGGCGCGCCGCAAGGGTTTTAAGCGAGAGAAACTCTTCTTTCGAGAAATTTTTTGCAGCTTTTCTTGCCGAAAAGTCGCTCAAACCGAGATAAACCGCATCGGCACCGCCTTCAAAAGCGGCGACCGCGGCTTCAAAACTGCCGGCAGGAGCGAGGATCTCAACTTCGGAAGTCATTTTTTTACCTAAAATTCAAGCGGCAGATACTTGCCTTCATCAAGAATCTTACGCGAATAGTCTTCAAGAGCTGCAAGCGAACGGATCGCGACGTCAGGCACCTGAATGCCGTATTTTCCGCAGAGTTCGATCTCGTATCTGTAGTATTTTATCGCTTCGGGAATATCTGAAATCAGATCTATCGCGGCAAGTTCAGCGACAAGGTCAACCAGCTTCTGACCTTCGAATCCGCCGCTTTCGATCAGCTTTTTGAGATAAGGCTTTCTTTCGACATTCACTTCGAGATCCTTCATCTTCTGCTGTTTTGCGTAGACATCGTCCATGTTGTTGTCGTCGAACTTGTCGAAGCCGTAATCCGTGCATTTTTTCAGGAAATTGTAACGCCTCAGCTCGCTTGCGTCAGGGGCGACGGTATTGACAAGTTTCAAAGCGGTGTCGCAGTCGCCGCGGATCATGTAGATGTAGGCGATGTTCAAAGTTCCGTTTGAAGTGATATATTCACCTTTTTTGATCATTTCTTCATAAAACGCGAGCGCTTTGTCGTGGTCGCCTTTTACAATGTGGTAACCGATGATATTGCCGAGAAGATTCGGATCCCAGTAGCCGGTGTCGATAGACTGTTTGTAGTATTCCCACGCCTTGTCCGGGAATTTCATATTGAGATATTCCGCACCGATCGTGAAAAGCCCGCGGAACGAGAGGGGCTGCTTTTCTGCATCGGCGTGAAGAACTGTCCAGATATTTTTCATTTCGAAGTTGCGCGAGATCGTCCGCAGCGAAAATAGCGAAAAAACAAGAGTTATGCAAAGCGCGGCGACGGCTCTCTTTCTGTTTTCTGAAAAATTGAACATCTGCTGGAAGGAGGCATCTTCGGTTCCGGCGAAGTAGTCGAAAAGAAGTCCGGATATTGCGCAGAAGCCGACAACCGGAACATAGAGATAGTGGACGGCGACGATTTCGTGAAGCGGGATTATCTGCATGACCGGGGCGAGCGAAACGATGAAAAAGAGGATCCAGAATGCGATGCCGTGCCTCATTTCGAGCCGTTCTGCAGTCGAATTGGTTTTATTTTTCCTGGAAGTCGTAAGCAGATCCCAGACGATAAAAACGAGAACGAATATCGAAAGAATCGAGAAAAACACTTCGAAATTCCAGTCCATAACCAACGGATAACCGGCGTTGTCAAGTATGATCTTCCACGGAAAAACGGTGAGTTTCAGGTAATGCAGGAAAATCGTCGCGGCCGTCAGATAGTGGACTTCTGGCGAATTGCCGTGGAAACTTATGCCGTTGAGCGAAACAAGGGCGCTTCCGCCGCCTGAAATCGCGAGAAGGGCGAAAAGCGAAAACAGAAGAAGGAAAATCATCGATACGAAGTAAAACCACGGTTTTTTGAGAAGCGCCGCGCCGTCAAGATATGCGGAATACATGATGAAAACAAGCGGAATCGTCGCTCCCATCTCCTTTGACGAAATCGAAAGCACCATGAAAATCAGGGAGAGGATCAGAAATCCCCATTTCTTTCTAACTGCACCGGAAGCCGCTTTGAGAGAAGGTGAAACCGTTCTGTAAAATTTGAAGAAAGAGCCGATGCTGAGAATGTAGAAAAGTCCCATGAGAACGTCACGTCTTCCTGAAATATATGCTACGGCATCGGTGTTTACAGGATGGACTGCAAAAATCAGCGAAGCCGCAAACGCAGCCCGTTTCTTGAGCCCGAACATCTTCAGAGTCCAGAAAAGCGCAAGAACGGAAATTGCGTGATAAATTATGTTCATCAGCCTGAAACCGGCCGGATTCATACCGAAAATGCGGTAGTCAAGAGCGTATGAGATGTAACGCAACGGCCTGTAGGCACGCAGAATATCGGCAAAATTTCCGGAAGTTATCCAGAGCGAATTCTGGACGAGCGGAACATCATCAAAAATAAATTCGTTGGGAAGCGAGTTGAAATAAACGAAAACAACCGCTAAAACGAGAAAAAATATCTGTTTTTTATCATTTTTTTCAGCCATCTGCAACCTCGGTCAAAGTCAGTCAAGTTCTTTGTCGGGCATGTCGCCGCCGGTTTCGCGCTTAAAGGGTTTTATTAGGAAAACTACGTTCAGAACCATCAGGACGCAGAAAAGGACAAACATGCAGAGTCCGGTGTAATCGGTGCGCGGAATAACGCCGTCCTCGATGAAAAATCCGTCGTCCTTCATTTCGAGAAAAAGCGAATTCGCGAAAAAAGCCTGCATTTTTGCCGCCTTCGAGTTGGTTCTGAAGGCGAACGCGCGTCCTTTGACCGTTCTGTAATGCGGCCCTGCGAATGAATCTTCATCCGTAACGGCCGAATCGATTATGAATTTGGAGGAACCGTTCAGATAGTAAACGACATGCTTTTCGCCGAAAATTCCTTTTTTGACGTTTCCGCCCTGGACCGAAGTTATTCCCTTGATCTGGACGAAGTCGCCGTCCTTCACTTTCGCGAAGGCGTCGTTGTTGAGTTCAAGCGCGTCGCCGAGGTCGATCGGCGTATCGTCGGCGAAAAAATAGATCAGGTTGTCTGAAAATGCATAGATCGCGTAAACAAGAATGACAGAGGCTATAAGAAACGAGACAAAATTCTTTTTTCCTACGTAAAAACTGATTTTTTTCATGATTTTTTCTCCAGAAGTGCTGTTGCAAAAGCGGCGATCCCCTCTTTTCTGCCGGTAAAGCCGAGCTTTTCGGTGGTTTTTCCTTTGATCATCAGGGAATCGGCCGGTATTTTCATTGTTTCGGCAAGTTTTTCTCTCATTTTAAGCTTGTATTGGCTGATTTTCGGCGTTTCGCACACCACTGTCGAATCGACGTTCACGATCTCCCAGCCGCGGGAAGCGAGTTCCGACACGACTTTTTCAAGAAGAACGGTGCTTCTTATGTTTTTGAAAGCGTTGTCCGTATCGGGAAAAAGTTCACCGATGTCGCCGATAGCGGATGCTCCCAGAAGGGAATCGATTATCGCGTGGATAAGCACGTCGGCATCGCTGTGACCTGCAAGCCCGGTGTGGTTTTCGATCAGGATCCCGCCCAAAAAAAGCGGTCTCCCTTCCTCGAATCTGTGAACGTCGAAGCCGTTTCCGATTCTTAAATTCATATCATCCCCAGTCCTATGAATAAAATCTGCATGAAAATATAAAAAACTACAAAAATCCTCGCCTGTCTTTCCGAAAAATCATTTAAGACCTTGCTTCCTTTGTAGACGAGGACCGCCCGCCAGCAGAACGATATAAAATTGCCTAGCAGCGGAATAATATTGAATAATCCAGTTGCCATAATAAAACTCGACATACGGTAGAAATGGACGAGGCGCGTTCTTGATCCGAGGAGCGTGCTGCCGGTGTGAAGAATGAAAGCTGTAAAAACTATCGACATGAAAGGGGAGAGGAGTATCTGGAAAAGAAGCATCGACGGCTCGGGGTTCATCATGTCAAAAACAGCCTGCAGCGCCTTTTCGTCGCCGAGTATCGGTAGGGTCTCCGTTCCAAGCGAAGAAACTGCAGCCTTGAACGAAGCGAAGTCCGGGAAAGAGGTCTGGAAAAACTTCAAAGCCCAGAAAGTCTGGAAAAGAGACGCCGCAAGCGCCGCTATTATGCCGTAAAGCGGAAGAAAAGAGGGCTTAGCGCAGCTTTTCATCTTCTGAAAAAACTGCACGGGTTGAAACAAAACCTCTTTTGTCGTGAGAAAAAACGCATCGGCAAAACCTATGTCCGAAATCAGATCCCAGGGCGTTCCGGGGGAGGCAAGAACTTTGATTTTCTTCAGAACTACAGTTATTTTTTTGATGTTTTCATTTATTTTCTCATTCTGAGCGGCAGTCTCCTGCTCTTTATCTTTCGGATTGCGGTCGACGACGCTGTTTTCCTCGTCCTTCATCGGGTCGCCTATGAAGACGAGCGCGCCGCATTTCGGGCAGGCCGTCATTCCTGGTTTCGCGACAGATATTGTTTTATGGCAGTTCGGACACTCGGTAATCATTCTTCTCCTCCGAAAGCCGCTTCTTATAACACAAAAAAAGCCTGAAAACTATAAAAAAAACTTCCCGCTCCGAAAAATTTGACTTATCTTTTTTAAATGGTTGAGTAATCCCGTTTTTTGGAGCTTATTTAACAACCGATATTTTTATGGAGTAAAAAATGGAAAACAGAGCTCACAACTTTTTCGCAGGTCCGGCTGCGCTTCCGCTTGAAGTCCTTCAGAAGGCTCAGGCAGAACTTCTCAATTTCAGAGGCACGGGCGTTTCCGTTATGGAAATCAGCCACAGAGACAAGGCTTTCATAGCTGTAACAGAAGAAGCAGAGGCAGATCTTAAAAAACTTCTCGGCCTCGGCGACGACTACGCTGTCCTTTTCCTCGGCGGCGGCGCAACACATCAGTTCATCATGCTCCCGATGAACGTTCTCAACGAAGGCGACTGCGCTGACTACGTTGATTCGGGTAACTGGGCACACAGAGCTTACGAAGAAGCATGCATCCAGGCTGACTGGGCGAAAGCAAAGGCTAACTGCATCGCTTCGACACGCGAACTTGAGAAGAAATACTGCGTTCTTCCCGAAGTAAAACAGGAAAACATGAACCCGAACGCAAAATACCTTCATTTCTGCTCGAACAACACGATCTACGGAACCCAGTTCTTTGAGAAGAACTATCCGAAACCTCTCCCGGGCGTTCCACTTGTAGCTGATATGTCCAGCGGTTTCATGTCACACACCTTCGACGCTACGAAATTCGACATGATCTATGCAGGCGCACAGAAGAATGTCGGCCCCGCAGGCGTTACAGTCGTAGTTATCAAAAAGTCATGGGCTGAAACTTTCCAGAAGAAAGGCTTCCAGCTTCCGAAGACCCTTGACTACAAAGTTCAGATCGAAAAAGGCAGCATGTTCAACACACCGCCTTGCTTCAACATCTACATCACCGGCCTTGTCTTCAAATGGATGCTCGAAATGGGCGGTCTTGAGGCAATGGAAAAGAGAAACGACAAGAAACAGAAGATGATCTACGGCGCAATCGACAATTCGAACGGCTTCTACAGAGGCTATGTCCAGAATCCGGAACACCGTTCATGGATGAACATAACCTTCAACCTTCCGACTCCGGAACTTGAAGAAGAGTTCGTAAAATCGGCAAAAGCTCAGGGCATGCTCGGCCTTAAAGGCTACAGAACCCTTGGCGGAATCAGAGCCAGCATCTACAATTCGACGACTCCGGAAAGCGTTGAAACGCTCGTCAACTTCATGGAATCGTTTAGAAAAGCTCACTAAAACCTTAAATTTTTGTTGTTTGCGGCGCGATACTATCGCGTCATTTGCATCAGGCGCGGCTTTAAGTCGCGCCTTTTTTGTTTGTGATCATTTCGCTTCGGCGGAGAGTTTTCTGATAAAGAATTTGCCGAAACAGAAGAGCGTTACCGGCGTGAGAAGAGCCATCGCGCCTATCCAGAACCATATCATCGCATGGTCGGGAGAAGCCGGAAGCGGATGTCCGTTCTCGAACGGGGTGTAGATTTTGATGAGAAGTCCCGACATCGGACCGACAAAGAATTTTGCCGCGAACCAGGGGAGGATCGAAAGGGCAATATATGTTCCTTCCTTTCCTTTCGGTGCGATCTCGGCGGTGAACTGCATGAGCCTCGGCGACCAGATAGATTCGCCTATCGTGAAAACGAAGATGAAGAAAATAAGCGGCCAGTATTCCGCAACTGCCGTGATCCCCGACATTTTTTCAGGAGAATCGACAAGCCCCAGCCATTTTATGAAGACGAGTTCGCCGAGCGGTGTATTCGTCAGACCTTCGAAAAATGAGGGCGGAATGACAGCGATGAAACATGCGAGCGAGGAAACGATGGAGCCTATGATCATCATTTTGTAGGAGGAAGTCTTTTTCGTGATGTAGGAAACTATCGGAACCGCGAAAATGATGAGGACCGAGTTCAGAAACCCGTAGATGTTGCCGATCGGTGCGCCTTCGCCGAGAACGCTGATGCCGTATTTCGGGAAAGTGTAGGAGAAGTGGAAGAATACGCAGCGGACGAAAAGGGTGAGGGCGAGGATCCCGATGTAGATCCAGAAAGTCTTTTCGACAACGACGTTTTTGAGCATCGTCGCGACGTCGATCGCCGAGTTTTTGACCGATTCAAGGCCGCTACCGAGCTCTTTTTTCGGCGTTTTGACGACTTCGCCTTCATCGTTGAGCTCGATGTTGCCGCGGATGAAGCAGGCTACGATCAGGCTCACGATGGTAAAGCCGAAACCGATGACGAAAACCATCTGGTAAGTCGTGAAATGCATTCCCAAAAACATCGTTCCGGCGTTTTCGTTTACTGCTCCTGTCGCGGCGTCGGTGACAGAGAAAAAGCCTCTGATTTTGTCAAAAAGCATCGAACCTATCGCATAGCCCAAGTTCATGAGAACGTAGAAAAGACCGAATCCCATCGCAGCGGTGTCTTTCGTCGTGTATTTTTTGATCGCGATCGAAACAAGCGGACCGACAACGGCGAAACCCATTGCCATCGGTATGAAACCGAGGATAAAAATGAGTGCCGGATTGGTGACGAACGACATGAAAAAGCGCGAAAACAAAAGGAAAAATATGCTTATGAGCAGCGTTTTCCTGACTCCTATCGTGTCGACGACGGCGCCCGTCAGCATGCCGATGATCGAAAGGAGTATCGACCACACCATGATGTATGAACCCGCTCCCAGGTCGCTGATCCCGCAGTCGGCCGTGAGCCAGAGCGTGAGAGTGAGGTTCATCGCCATGTAGGCGGTGTATTCGATGATGTTATAGATGAAAAGAAGCCACATGTCGCGCGGACTTTTCCTGAGTCCTTTCGCGTAGCTCCAGATGATCCCGCCGAACGCTAAAACTGCGCCGACAATAAGTGAATAAGTAATGATTTCAGTTACTTGCAAATTTTCCTCCGTTGTTTTCCCAACAAGTTACACGCTATTTTAGTGTAGAGGCCGCCGCGAGGCAAGTCAAAAATAAAAATTTGTTGTAAAAATTTTTTTGTTTTGTAAGATTTTGCCCATGTTTGTTGTTGGAACGCCTGTTTTTTATATCGCCCTTTTGGTTTTGGGGCTTTTTTTGATCCTGAAAAAATTTGTCAAAGGCGCCGTATTCAAAGTCGTCGGAATAAATTTGGTCGTGATCCTTTTTCTGATCGCCCTTTTTGATTCGCTCGCGGCGATACTCTTCAGTCATTCCGATTCATTCAGGATTTCCGACAATTTCTACCATCACGGACTGAAGGCCGGAGTCAACGAAATGACTTCGTGGAAAAGCGACGGCATCTCTTTTTATCAGATCTACACAAATTCTCTCGGTTTCGTCGACGAGACGAACCGCGAGGTCCCGCTGAAAAAAAGCGGCAGGCGCGTGATGTTTCTCGGTGACAGTTTCATGGAAGGTGTCGGCTATCCGTGGAGCCAGACAGTTGCCGGGATCATCTCCGGACGCTTCAGGGAGCGCGGGGTAGAACTGCTGAACGCATCCGTCATCAGTTACTCGCCGAAAATTCACTATCTGAAGCTCAAACACTTTCTCGAAATGGGGCTGGAAATCGATGAACTCTTTGTTTTTATTGATATTTCTGATATTATTGATGAAGTGCAGTATGACTATTTCGTTCCCAAGGAATTTACCGCGTTCGAACGGAACTGGCAGGCGCTCGATAATCTTTTTCTCAAAGGTTCCTATATTTACAGGACTACGGCTATAAATTATTTCCACGCCCAGCAGAATCCATACGATGAACATGCCCAGATCTGGGGCGGCCTGGACGGTTTTTACTATTTGAAACCCAGGTGGACTTTCGACGAGGAGGCTTACAAACTTTACGGTGAAAAGGGAGTCGCTTCGGCAATAAGGCACATCGATCTTTTACACGAACTTTGCGATAAAAACGGGATCAAACTCCATATCGGCGTCTGGCCGTGGGAAGTTCACGCGATAAACAGGAACGGAAGGCTGCAATATAAAATATGGAAGGATTATACTGACAAATACCATATTGATTTTATTTCACTTTTTGACCTTTTGGAATCTATGCCTCCCGAAGAGATCCACAGTATTTTTATAGTCAACGACATTCATTGGAACGACAAGGGCAATAAAATCGTGGCAGACTATATCTGGCAGCATATTTTGAACAATACGGAGGGAAAAAATGAAGCTTCTGAAGGAAATCAAAGGCGATAGGATCGTTGAAAAGATCGAAAAACTGGTGAAAATTCCGTCTCCTACCGGTTTTACCGGCAAAGTGCGTGATTTTCTTGTCGAAAACGCCGAAAAAAACGGAATTTCATACAGAGTCACCAAAAAAGGCGCTGTCGTTTATTCGTTCGGTCCTCAGGACAAGGAAGGGACTTTCTTCGCGGCGCATGTCGACGCTCTCGGCGCGATCGTTACAGCGGTCGACGATTCTTCGGAAAGGGTAAAGATCACGACTGTCGGCGGTTATCCGGCGCTTTACATAATCGGCGAGATCTGCACACTACATACCCGCAAAGGTGCCGAATATGTCGGAACTTTCCTTCCTGAAAATCCGGCAGTCCACGTAAATTCCAAGCTGAAAGAGATGGTTCCCGATTTCGATAACTGCTCGCTCAGAGTAGATCTCGCGCTCAAAAACGGCGAAAAGCTGAGCGATTTGATAAGTGTAGGCGATTTTGTTTCTCTTGACTGCGGTTTCAGATATGTCGACGGATACGTTAATTCACGTCATTTAGATGACAAGGCTTCTGCCGGAATTTTCTTGTATCTTTCTGAAATTATTAAGAAAAATGAAAGCAAGCTTAAAAGCAGGATCTCGTTTTTCTTCAATGTGACGGAAGAGACGGGGCAGGGGATCGCTTCTACTCCGCAGGGCGATGACCTCATCGTTGTCGACATGGGCGTTGTCGGCAAGGGAACGGCCGGAAGCGAAAAGTGCGTCAGCATCTGCGCGAAAGATTCGTCAGGCCCTTACAACTATGACCTTACGAACGAACTTATAGATCTTGCCGAGAAGAACGGGATTTCTTTCAAAACCGATATTTTCCCGTTCTACGGTTCGGACGGTTCGGCGCTTCTGCGTTCGTGCAGCGACACGAGAGTCGCGCTTATCGGCCAGGGCGTCAACGCGAGCCACGGCTACGAAAGAACGCATGCCGACGGTCTTGTCGCGACCGCTTCTTTGATTCTTGCATACATTTTCCGTTAAGCCATGAAGAGACCTGACGGCTCGCTCATAAGCTTTATGAGCAATCTTGTAAAAAAAAACGGCGGGATCAACTGCGCCCAGGGAATTCCGGGCTTTGATCCGCCTGAAGAGCTCATTGAAGAGTTGATTCGCGCGGCAAAGCAGCCTGTCCACCAGTATCCAGCCGGAAACGGCAACCCTAAACTCCGCGGACTTATTGCTTCAGGCCTTGCCGGAAACTGCGGACTTGCTGCCGAAAACGTTCTTGTCACGAACGGCGCTACCGAGGCGATCTCGCTTATCTATCTCTATCTGAGGCAGAAAAACGGCGGAAATTTCACAGTCCTTTCGTTCGATCCGGTTTATGAAAGCTATGCGAATCTGCCCAAAATATACGGCGACAGGTTTTTGTGCGAATATCCTGACAGTTGCGGTGATTTTGATTTTAACGCGCTGGAACAAAGGATTACGGCCGAAAAAGTGAATCTGGTTCTGCTATGCTCGCCCGGAAATCCGCTCGGCAAGATCTGGAAAAAGCACGAGATAACGGCACTTTACGAGATCTGCAGGAAAAACGGCGCCGTACTTGTCTTTGACGCGGTCTACAGCGACCTTTACTTCGGCGAAAAACCGTATCTTCCGTTCGATCTGGCCGGTGATACGCTTTTTGTCGTTTCGGCTTTCTCGAAAATGCTTTCGGTCACGGGCTGGAGGGTAGGGTATATCGTCGCCGGGAAGGAACATATCGGAAATATGGCGAAAATCCATGATTACACCGGTCTCTGCACTCCGTCAGTTCTCCAGATCGCGATTGCGGAGTATCTTGAAAAGAATGATTTCGCTAAAACTTATCTCGAAACTCTGCGCGGAAAAATAAGGGAATCGTTTGAAACCATGCACCCCGTGCTTGAAAAAAGCGGTTTTTCAATGCCTTCGATCGACGGCGGATACTTCATCTGGGCGAAAATTCCGGAACCTTTCACCGACGGTTTCGAGTTCGCGATGTCGCTTTACGAAAGCAAAAAAGTCGGCACTGTCCCCGGCATTCATTTCAGTGAAAAAGGTAATGATTTCATAAGGATAAGCATCGCAAAGCCTGCGGCGGAAATAGCCGAAGCGGCTGAAAGGATCTCGGAATTCGTGAAGTGATTTATTTATGATTTAATCGATACTCAGAACAGAGCAGCCGCCTGAATTTTTGTCTGATTCTTCCACGCAGGTGCTGTCCTGGCAGATCAGCCCGTCGTCGCATGTGTTGTCCTGACGGCATTTACCTCCGAGCTTGCCTTCCTGAGTAGCGCTGCCGGAATCATTGGAATTTGTATTTGCGGTATCGCCGCTGCCGGAATCGGCTGAGTCTGTATCTGCGGCATCGCTGCCGGTATCAGGATCGTTATCGGCAGTGTCCGTGCTGTCGGTATTATCATCGGAATCAGTGTCTGATGTGTCGTCATCGTCGTTTTCTTCAGGTTCGACAGTGCATTCTTCTTCTGAATTCCAGGAAGCGGTTGCTTTCGGCTTGTAAAGAATTCCTGTACCGCCGGTATTTATGAAGTGGAAATAGTATCTCGCTCCGGGTTCAAGGTTTTCAAAAACCCATTTATTGTTATTGCTGCTCGTAACCATCTGGTCGTAAGTGACAACACTCGGTGAACTGCTGTGATCCCAGATTACAGGCTCGTTCTTGCGGACAAAAGCACTGAATTTAGGAGTGAGGCCGCTTGTTTTGCGCGCTGTTCCGGAAATTGTCAGAGTGTCGACACATTCAGGGACATCGTAGTAAAGCTGAAGATACATGGGGGCGACTTCCTGAGTTTCGCCGTTTTCGTCTTTGATTTCGACCGTGTCCTGGGAAAGCGAATACTGTCCGTTGCCGATGATGCCGCCGAAGTAGAAGTAACTGGATGAATGCGTTACGTCTCTTGCACGGATCTCGTTGAAGTAGCCTCTGTTTGTCAGAATTTCCTTTATATCCTCTTTCAAAGCAGACGCAGGACTTGATTCAGTTGCGTCAAGTATGAGTTCCCCCCATTCCTTGTAGCCGGTTTTGCTGCTCGTGACAGACATGAGGGCTGTAAGAAAAATCCGGGCGAAATCATCTTTTGTAAAGCCTTTTTCAAGCATTTTCTGATAAATTTCCCAGTGAGCGCCGACAAGCGGAAGACCGTCATTGTGAGGCTCTCCGGTAAAATCTTCGTTCACGTGGTTTTCGTTTGACGCTATCCTCTGGCAAAGAGTTCCGTCGAGACTGACTGCGCCGCCGGCCGTTCCGACTCCTTTCGCGACATATTCAGCGAGACACGGGTCTTCTGATATTATGAAGGAAAAAACATCGGCCATTCCTTCGTCCATTCCGGAGATTTCGTTGGAAAAGCCGTATTTGTCCGACCAGCCTGAGTATATGAATCCGGCGATACCGTGGACTACGCCGTGACCGAATTCATGATAGACAACATCGCCGTCGTATGCATAATCGATTTTTTTACCCTGACCGAAAAGAAGGGTATCGCTTGCTTTGTATTCAAAATCGCCGAAAATCGCATCATAATATTCAGGATATTCCGCCGCGAGATCCGGGTCGTATTGCATATAGGAAGCGTTGTCGAGAGGCTGAAGCGTGTAAGCGTTAGCGTTGCTGTCATAATCATACTGCTGGTAGTTTGCTATTCCGACTATCGGGTTGTTTCCTCTGTGGTTTGGAAGTTCGGCGTATTTGCTGAGGCCGATTCCCGCGAGGTATTTATACATCTTCGTCAGATGGTAATACATCGCAATTTCGGGGTAAATGTCCGTTGCGTCAAAGGTGTATGAGAGACCGTTTTCCCAGTCTTCGTAAATGAAATTTCCGTGTTCTTCCTTGTCGGCAAGCTGTTTTACGGTGCATACAGGGTGCCCGCCGCGTTTCGCCCCTTCATCCGGGCAGTTTGCCGCGACGATTTTTCTCAGTCCGTTCCCGTCGGCTTCTGCGGAAAGTTTTCCGTTGGCGTCGTCTCCCAACCACGGAAGGGTGACTTCTGTCGGATCAGGAGTGCTTACAGGGTTCTTTTCAAATACTTTTGCCGTATCGGCTGTTGCATATTTTACGAGGTCTCCGAAGCGGAGAAGTTTTCCTGTGTTTGCGTCAACGAAGTAATATTTGCCGTCAAGCGGAGTTTCAGGAAGGAAACGGATGCGGTATGCGAGTTTGTATTCTCCGTCGATGTCGATTATCACGGTTCTTGCGATAAAATCACGATCCGGAGTTCTGCCGAAGAGGTTCTTTTTCAGACCTGCGGCAGCTTTTTCAGGTGAGAGAGCCGGTTTCGTATCGATCGAAAAGTCCTTTATACCGTTGAGGATACTGACGATTTTACCGTTTTTTTCTTTGACGACGGTGAATTTGCCGGCAACAGGAATTCCGTTGTATGTCCAGGAAACCCTGTGGATCGAAATACCGGAAATTGTGTTTGAATTTTGTACTTCCCCTTTGAAAAGCGGATTTTTGAGAGAAATAATTGAGGGAAGTTTTGTTTTGACGAAATCCGGAATGTTTTTTGCCGGAACAGGGTCTTTGAATTCCAGTTTTTCAGCGGAAAGAACAAAAGAAAAACAAAGCAGAAAAACTGTCATAATTTTTTTGAAACACGACATGATAACCTCCTTTTTATAACAATCAAACGAAAAAATTAGAGCCGATTCGCCAAAAAATGCAAGAAAAGTAAAAATTGATTCTTAATTAGAATTCTTTATTATTTATTGTTTGTTTGTAGTTCGGTTTCCGGAGGCTTTTATGAGAAAATTTTTGGCTTTTATTTGCGCGGTTTTTTGTTTTTACGCAGTGTTCGCGGCCGAATTCAATATTCCGCTCAAGAATTTCGAGATAAAAGGGATTTCGGTCGACAGAGTTGTTGTGAATACTGAAACGAACGAGGCTTCGTTTTTTGTCACCGTTCCGGAAAGTTATCTCAATGATTTCAATGATATAAAACTTGAAGAACTGAGCCGCTTTTACCTGAACGCTCTGGTTTCTCTGAATATTGATTTCAGACATCTCAGAGTCTTTTTGAGAACTGATGAAACCGGCGAATACAAAAGGGCGACGGAGTTTCTGCCCAAAGAACCGCCTGTTGTTACAAAAGAAGAGGAAGAAAACGGCGGAGTTCCGCTTAAAAACAAAAAGACAAAATCCCTTTCTCCTCAGGTCCGGCACGGAAACATCACAGGAGCGCTTTCGGGAAAAACCATTTTTGTAAGCGCAGGTCACGGCTGGACTTACAACACCTCAGAATCAAAATGGGATACCCAGCGTTATCTTTCGCAGGGAATGATCGAAGACGATTCGAACGCCGAGATCGTCAGCTATTTTCTGATCCCTTATCTTCAGAATGCCGGTGCTTTGGTTTTCTCGGTGCGTGAAAGAGACCGGCAGGAAAACATGGTGATAATCGACGAGGCCGACGGCACAGATCATGCAGCTTCTGACGGAATTTACGAGGAAGGCGGCACTTGGGCGACAACGACCGACACAAACGCCGGTTACGGTTACGGCCGGACGACTTATCCGATAGAGCGCAATTTTAACCCGATGAGAAGCGGAAAATACCGCTATGCGACAGCCGGTTCCGGCATATGGGCGCGCTGGACGGCAAATATTCCTGAAGACGGATTCTATCATGTTTATGTGAGCTATAAATCAGGGACGAACAGAACTGACGCTGCGCTCTATACCATAAGACATGCGGGCGGTGAAAGCAAAGTCACGGTAAACCAGCAGCGTCACGGTTCTACCTGGATCGACCTCGGCAGATATTATTTCCACGCAGGAATGTCGCAGGAAAACGGATCGGTCACGCTTAGCGGCACAAGCGGCATACTTATTGCCGACGCTGTCCGTTTCGGCGGCGGAACGGGGCTTATAAAGCGCGGAACTTCCACTTCGGGCAAGCCGCGCTGGGAAGAGTCGGCAGTCCACAATATCCAGTTTATAGGCGGAACTTACGGAAATACTTACGGTGTGCAGCCCAATGACCGGGACGATGATGTCAGAGCCCGTCCGCGCTGGGCAGCATGGGAAACCGAGTCCAGTGACGACGCGCTTTATATCGCTTTCCATTCAAATGCCCCCTACAGTGCCACGGACGATACTACAAGCGGGCTTTCGACTTATATTTACAGCGCGACTTTAGATTCGGGGGAAGGGTATGTGCCAGGCGACCAGTATCCGGGCAGCGAAAAACTGGCGAAATTTGTCCACGAGAGAATTTTGTCTGCCGGAAAAACTTTCTATAGTTCATACAAATATTATGGATCAAATGGAAACAATGGAATTTATAGTGCCGATCTCGGTGAAATCAACAAAAATGTAAACGACAAGATGCCTTCAATCATTGTCGAACTTGCCTTCCACACTTCGAAAACCGATGCCCCGATGCTCAGGAACCCGAAATTCCGCGATATAGTTTCGCGTGCCGCTTCTCAGGGAATCGTTCAGTATTTTTATGGAAAGAACGCGAAAGGTCTTTTCCTGCCGGGAAGTCCGCGTAATCTGAGGGCGAAAACAAACGAAGACGGCTCGGTCACGCTTTCATGGGCAGCTCCCGAAAGCGATGCCAATCGTTATCTTGGTGATCCGGCGACCGGTTATTTCGTGCAGACTTCAGCTGACGGGATCGCTTTCAACGACGGCGAGGATGTCGGAAATGTGCTCGAATGGACCGGGAATTTTGAACAGAACAAGCCGGTTTACTTCAGAGTCGTCGCCTACAATGCCGGCGGAGTTTCCTTCCCGAGCGCGGTCGCGGCTGCGGTCCCGGTCAAAACGGGCGCACAGATCCTTGTCGTCGACGGTTTCGAAAGGATCGACAACGCTATGCCGCGCTTTAACGAAGGCAACAGCGCAAATCACCGCTATATCCTTGAAAATGTTAACAGTTTTGACTATGTGAAGGACTATGCGCCTCTTCTTAGCGAACTCGGATATTCGGTCGATTCCACGCAGAGGACCAACATCCCATGCATGGATCTTTCAAAATATGACATGATTGTCTGGTTCTTGGGCGAGCAGAGCACCGAGAACGAGACTTTCAACCATGAAGAGCAGGCAAAAATTGCTGAGTTTATCGAAAACGGTGGAGCACTTTTCGTAAGCGGCGCCGAAATAGGCTGGGATCTTGACTTCAAAGGCGATGCAGACGACAAAGCGTTTTTCAACGAAACTCTGAACGCGAAGTATGTTGATGACGAATCGGGAGTTTACACTTTCTTCGGAACAGATGATTTCTCGACGATATCAGGGATTTTTGATGACGGAACCTATATTTATCAGGCTGAATACGCCGATGTTCTCTCTCCGTCCGATGAAACGGGAAAAACGGTTCTTTTCTACGACAATGCGATGACATACGGAGCCGGAATTCTTACGAAAACCGATACGAAAAAAGTTTTCGTTATGGGGTTCCCGTTCGAGACGATCCTTGAAAAGAACAATAAAATCAATCTGTTGCAGTTCGTTCTTGATGAATTTGAAATAACTCCGAAAGTCGTTGACGACGATCCGGAAGACACGACCGATTCAGACAGTGAAAATCCGGACGAAGACACGGCGGATTCGTCGGATTCAGCCGATTCTTCCGACACTTCTGATTCAGGCGACACCTCTGATTCAAGTGATACCTCTGATTCAAGCGACACATCTGATTCAAGTGATCCGGCAGATTCCGCTGATACGGAAGGGGACACAACTTCGGAAAATAAGGGCGACACCTGCGATGTGACTGATCCGGAAAAAACAAATTCCGGCGATACTGATCCAGAAAATTCCGAAGAAAATTCCGATGACGGCGGCGGATGCTCGGTTCTGATGTTCTAAACAGGGAAAAACGATGCTTTTCAGAATAATTTCGATACTTTCTCTTGTTTTTGTCTTTGCATGCAGTTCCGAGAAAACGCTGACAAAAATTTTCGAGGATGACTTCAGCCGTGACGGGATCGGGGAAAATTACGCAAATCTCGGCGGTGACTGGAAGATCGAAAACGGAAAGCTGAAGAGCATGGCGGCAAAAAATAAAAACCTGGTTCTCAAATCGGTAGATCTGCCGCAGAACGCGGTCGTTGAGCTTACGATGAAAAGCAATAGCCAGGACATCGATGTGAAATTCAACCTCTGGGGCGACGGAAAGCCTCACGACCACGGCGACGGATACACCTTCATTCTCGGCGGCTGGAAAAACCGCGTTTCTATAATTTCAAAACTTGACGAGCATGAAAAAAAGAGAAGCGAAAAGAGAAACGCAGGCCTTGAAAAAGGAAAGCTCTACAAGGTCAGAATAGAGAGAAAAGGTAATAAAATCAAGTGGTTCGTTAACGGGGAGCTCTTTCTGGAATACTTTGACGAAGCGCCGCTCAAAGTGACGGACGGCTATTCGAAACTCTCTTTCGCGAACTGGAGATCGGATGTCGAGTTCGACGATTTGAAAATCTATGCACTGGAGGAAAAATAATGTTTATCGCAGTCGAAGGAATTGACGGAAGCGGAAAAAGCACGACCATCAAAGAACTCAAAAGATACCTGGAATCGAAAGGGCAGGCGGTTTATCTCACTTCCGAGCCGACAGCGCTCGCAACGGGAAAAATCGTCCGCAACTTTCTCGGCGAATCGAACAGCGACACGCCGCTTATCCACGAAATGCTCGCCCTTGCCTTTGCGGCGGACAGGATCAACCATCTCCGCGAAGAAATATGGCCTGCGCTTATGAAAAAACAGACGGTCATTACCGACAGATACTTCTTCAGCTCTATCGCCTACCAGTCGCTTAATGTCAGCTACGAGTGGGTGAAAGGGATAAACCGTTTCGCGACTCTGCCTGATGTCCTTGTTTTTATTGATGTTTCAGTCGATAAGGCGGTCGAACGTCTGACGAAATTCAGGGCAACGACCGAACTTTACGAGAAAAAGGAACTCCTGCAGCAGATCGACCGCAACTACCGCGAAGTGATCAAAGAATTTGAGGACAAACTCAAAGTCGTCTATCTCGACGGAAACCTCGAAGTCAGTGAAATCTACGCCGACATCGAAAAGAAATTCTCTGAAAACGGGTTGTGATTTTTTTTATTCCCTGCCATAAGATCTATTGATTTTTTGACAGTTATGGGGGTGAAAAATGCAAAAAAGCAAAAATATGCCCCGATAACTTGAAAAATACCCCGATAAGTGATATGCTTTTCAAGCTTTTTGGAGGTTGTTATGGAATTTGAAATCAGAAACGATTTATATCCGAGGGAAAAATATCTGGAAAAAATCCGCGGATTTTACCACGAATGCGAAATCATCAAGGTTCTTACCGGTGTCAGGCGGTGCGGCAAATCCTCAATCATGAATCTTGTCATTCAGGAATTGCTTGATCAAGGCGTAAGCAAAGAGAACATTATTTATTTTAATCTTGACAGGAAACCTTTCGACAAAATTGAAACAGCCGGACAACTTGACGAAATTATTGAAAAAAACAAGGCTGCAAGCGGAAAAAACTATCTTTTTATTGATGAAATCCAGAATGTCGAAGGCTTTGAAAAAGTAATCAATGCATGGCGCGAAGAAGGCAATTTTTCGATATTCATAACCGGTTCGAATTCTTATCTGCTTTCGGGCGAGCTTGTGACAAAGCTGACCGGACGATACATTGAGTTCAATATTCTGCCGCTCTCGTTCGACGAGTATCTGAATGTCAAAAAATTCTTCGGAAAACAGGTCTTGCCCGACAATTCAGCAGAGATCAGAAATTACATTTACGAAGGCGGATTTCCTTATGTTCTGAAGCTGAACTCGATGAATGACAAGCGGAGATACGTCCAGAATCTCATCAATGAAATCTATGAAAAAGATATAAAAAGAAGGGTGAAAATAAAAAACCGCTCTGTTTTTGAGACGATTATGAAGTATGTCATCAATAATTTCGGAGCAACGACAAGCATCAGAAATATTGTCGAAGATTTTGCAAAAAACGGCGTAAACATAAAAAGGGAAACGGTCCACCGCTATATCGAAGCACTTGAAAGTGCGAAAATAATCATGCCGTGCGCAAGATTTGACATAAAATCGAGAAAATCGCTTGCCGGTGAGAAGAAATACTATCTTTCCGACCTTTCGTTTTATTATGCATTGAATACTGACAACAGGATAAATTACGGCCCGGCGCTGGAAAATATTCTCTACACCTATGCTTGCGGCAAGGATTACTCGGTAAGTGTCGGCAAAATAGGAAAATTTGAATGCGACTTTATTTTGAGAGACAACGAAATGAATTATTCTTACGTTCAGGTCGCATATACGATACTGGAAAGCCGCGAAACCGAGGATCGTGAATACCGGAGCCTGGAAAGTATCAAAGGCGACGCTTATCCGCGCTATCTGCTGACAATGGACACACTTCTTCAGAAGCGAAACGGCATCATTCACGATAATTTAGCTGATTTTATAAAGGGAAACAAAAGGTTCTGATTTCGAGGAACCCGAAGTCAGCGAAATCTACGCCGATATCGAAAAGAAATTCTCTGAAAACGGGTTGTGATTTTTTACCACCTCAATGCGAACTGCAGTGTTCCGTCCATCGGGCTTGTGCCGAAAGAAACGTTGTATTTTTTCTTAACTTCTTTTTCTCCTTCAAATTCTATGCTGTAGAATGTGATTCCTGTTGCAATCAAAGCGACTCCGACACCGATCCCGACTCCGCCTAAAATCATGTAGGTTTTCCGTGAGCTATCGGCATCGTTCGTTTTTTGGCGGTAATTGTCCATATCTTCCTGAGTAGAACTGTGGTTATATGAGTCAAGATATTCGTCGCGGTCTTTTTTTGCTTTGCTCATGCCGTAAAGCGAAACTCCGCCGAGTGCGCCGATGACTACTCCGGCAACGAGTGTGGTCGTTCCGGCAATTATTCTTGTTCTGCGTCCGGCATCGTTGAGTTCTTTTTTGAATTTTTCTTCTTCTGTCAGTTCTTTCGGTTTCTCTGGTTCTTTGGGTTGTTCTTGAGCCTGCGGCTGTGCGTTTGCAACTGGAACTGCTTCCGCTGCGGCAGCCTTTTCTCCTGAACATGCCGCTTTGCGGCCCAAATCGCACGCTTTTTTGAGATATGCCGCCTTTTCTTCGTCGTTTGCGGCATGTTTAAGGCCGTAAGTCTGGCAGTCGAGCGCGGCATTGAGGTCGCAGCGCTGTTTTCTTACTTCTTTGATTTTTGTGGTGAGTGCTTCGCTGTATGCGATTTCATTGTTGTAGACTGTCGCTTTTACGATTTCGGTCGTTCCAAAAGTTACGCCGAATTCTTCAAGATGCTGCATGACGATGTTTGTTTTCTGCTCGTCGGAGAGAAAGGTGCTCGCAAGGAGCATTTTTATCTTGTCCAGACTTGCCTGATGTTTGTTGAAAAGGTCAACGCAGTTTTTCCATTCGTTAAGTCTTGCTATTGCAGAGTAGAGGAACGGGTTCTGCTGCGTGATTTTCGTGACTTCCGTCCAGGCCTTGATTACAGAAGCCGGATCTTTTAAAGCGTTAGCCTGTTGTTCTGCATTTACGGCGTTTTCGTAAAGTTTCAAGAGCTGCGGATCTATCTTCATCAGATCAGCATCGGTGATTTTCTGCGCTTCAAAAGGCTTGAGCGGAATTTCGATAAGTTCTTCTGCGAAACTGTATGATTCCGTGACAACGGTTTTAGGCTGTGCCGCTTGCGGCTGAGCTGCCGGCTGCTGTTTCTGCACCGGTTGAGCCTGAACAGGCTGAATCGGTCTCGGTGCGCCGTAAAGTGATATGACGCTGAAAATCAAAGTGAAAACGAAAAAAAGTTTTTTCATTCTGTACCTCCTATCTTCCATCGTAATTGTCTTCAAATTATAATCTCCCAAAATCCGCCTTTATCCGGTCCTACACGGCGGAGATATTTGCCTCGCATTGCTTTAATGTTGCTGTTGACCGCTGTATAACTTATGCCGATGGTTTCAGCGATATCTAACTTGGATATATAAGGATTCTCAAGCATTAACTTTAAGATTGCTATTTTGTTTTTGCTCAGTTTATCGCTGTTTGATTTAGCCATCTCTATGATTTTATCTATCAGGTGTACTCGTTTTTCTGGTAACTTTTCTGGTAACTTTTCTGGTAACTTTTCTGCTACTTTTTCTGTTACTTTTTCTGCTACGTTAGGCACTGAAATTTTCAGGATAAAGCCGTCTGTTCGGAAAGACAGTTCCGGTGCGCCGGTTGCCTCAAGTTCACGGCACATACGGTCAACTCCCTCGCCGTATTCCTTGACATAGCGGTAGTTTTTCAGAAAGGCGGCGATCCGCGGATTCCGTGAAAAATGAGTATTGCGGATATTCGAGACTTTTACCATTCCCGGCAGTTTCCCCGGACTTTCGAACACGATACGGTTGTCAAACATTTTGATCTGGATTTCAGTGCCCTTGATGTTATAGGCTCTGTGGCAGCAGGCATTTACGGTCATTTCCTGAATAACGAATTTCGGATAGTCGCGGAGAGTCACGAATTTGCCGCTCTGGCTTAAAAATGTGTGTTCCGCCACCTGTGTTTCAACATATTCTATCGTTTTTTCTATCTGATTTAGAATCGTTCCCTCGAAAGTGACATCTTTTACGACATTCATTTCAGTTCCGACCTGCTCGTCTGTTCCGTCATAACGGATGAAACGGGTTCTGGCACGAGGGAAAAAGAGCTGAGGATTTTTACCGAACAGCAGAATACAGGCAGTGCTGACTTCCTCTTCTCCCTTTTTGTTTGTCGTGACAAAGTGATTGTTTTCTCTCAGATATTGTTCTGCTGTTTTGGAATAACCAAGCAATTTCGCGTAGTTGTCAACAGCCTTCATGTCGATGTCCTGATTGACGCATTGTAAACAGGCATATCTTCAAAATACCGCTCGCCTTTGTCGTACATCAGCTGCATACGCTCGTCGAAAGTCAGTTTCCTGCTTTTGTCACCGACACGCATAAAAGCGCGAAAACAGCACAGAAATTTTTCATGCTAAAACCCCCTGAAACAAAAAAAGTTATTAAAATTATTAAAAAATTTGTCTGAAAAACTTGACTTTATTTCTGAATCAAATATAATTAAAATGTGATTTTTGATTCTTGATAAATTTATTCTCTGCTGACAAAATAAAGCCTCTTGAAAAATCGAACGCGCGGTATGATATTGAATTGAAACGGAAAGGCAAGATTTTTTATTGTCATCCGAGCTCATCCATCTGGAGAAAATCTTTTTGCAGTTTTGCGAAAAATCTTAAAGTAGGGTGTGCCGAAAAATGGTCTTGAAAAGTGTAACCGGTAAATAGAAAATGGTCATTAAAAGTGTGACTGTATGTTAAAAAATGGTCATTAAAAGTGTTGACATGCGATAAAAAATGTAGTAAAATAGCTTTGTTGAGTTTGAGTGATGTTTTTTTGATAAATTCGGAGTCGGAAATGGAAAGAATTCTGATGGAAAAACTTGTTGAGTGGAAAGATAGCAAAAACAGAAAACCGCTGATTCTCCATGGCGCGCGGCAGGTTGGAAAAACATGGCTTATGAAAGAGTTCGGCAAAAGATATTTCAAAAAAAGTGTCTATATTTCTTTTGACAACAACCCTCGCATGAAAGAGGTCTTTGAGCAGGATTTTGATGTCAGGCGCATAATTTCCGCTCTTAAAATCGAAGCTGGCGGCGCTTTTTCAGCCGAAGACACGCTGTTGATTTTTGATGAAATCCAGGAAGAGCCCAAGGCTATGGCATCGCTGAAATATTTCTGCGAGAACGCTCCGGAATACTACATTGTGGCGGCAGGTTCGCTTTTGGGAATGGCTTTGCATGAAGGGACCTCCTTCCCGGTCGGGAAAGTTGATTTTTTGTCACTTCATCCGCTGAATTATTATGAATTTTTGCTTGCGTTCGGCGAAAATGAACTCGCCGAACTTTTAAAAAGCGGAGATTTTTCCATGATAAATGCTTTCAGCGGCAAATACCGCGATTATCTGCGAAAATATATTTATGTCGGCGGTCTTCCGGAAGCGGTGAAATCTTACGCGGAGTCCGATGATGTGGCGGAAGTGAGAAAAATTCAGAAAAATCTGCTGCTTTACTATGAAAACGACTTCTCGAAACACGCGCCGAAAGAGCTGATTGCGAGGATTCAGATGGTTTGGAACTCGATTCCGGCGCAGCTTGCAAAGGAAAACCGCAAATTTATATACGGAGTGATCCGCGAGGGGGCAAGGGCAAAGGATTTTGAAACGGCGATCCAGTGGCTTTCTGATTACGGACTGGTTTATAAAAGTGCGAGGGTCAAAAAAGCGGGGATGCCGCTCATTTCGTATGTCGATTTTCCCTCTTTCAAAATGTATATGCTCGATGTCGGTCTGCTCGGGGCGAAAGGAAATTTATCCGCAAAAACCGTTCTGGAAGGCAATGCCGTTTTCGAGGAGTTCAAAGGGGCGCTCACTGAGCAGTTTGTGGCGCAGGAGCTTGTTGCAAAAGGGATGGAACTATACTATTTTTCTACCGAAAACTCTTCAAGCGAGATAGATTTCATCATTCAGAAAGGAGAATTGTGCATTCCGGTAGAAGTCAAGGCTTCGGAAAATCTTAAGGCACAGAGTCTCAGGGCTTACTGCCGGAAATATAATCCGGAAGTCGCTGTGAGGACATCGATGTCAAATTACAGAAAAGAGGAGTGGATGGTAAATGTGCCGCTTTATCTCTTTTCCGAATATCTGAGTAGAGCCGGAACTAAATAGCTTTGTCATCCGAGTTCATCCATTTGGAGAAAATCTTAAAGTAGTATTTAAAGATTTTGCGGTTTAGTGAAAAATCTTAAAGTAGGGTGTGCCGGAAAATGGTCTTGAAAAGTGTGGCCGGTCGACAGAAAATGGTCATTAAAACTGTTGAGATATTAGAAAAAATGCAATAAAATTGGCTTGTTATGTTTCGCAAGTTTATATACGGGTGATCCGCGAGGGGCAAGGGCAAATATTCATAAATCCTGAAAAAAACTTGAAAAAAATCAATTTCTCACTATAATGCCCCGCTTTTTTAGTTTTTTGGAGGTTAAAATGTCAATTCCCATCACAAAAGGCGGTTACGAGAAGATAGTCGAAGAGGTAAAACACCTCAAAAAAGTCGAACGTCCCGCTATCATCGCAAAAATCGCGGAAGCGAGAAGCCACGGTGATCTTAGCGAAAACGCTGAATATCACGCAGCACGCGAAAAACAGAGTTTCATCGAAGGAAAAATAGAATATCTTGACGGAGTTATCGCAGATGCGGAAGTCATCGACATTTCCAAACTCAGCGGTGACAAGGTCCTTTTCGGCGCAACGGTAAAACTGCTTGACGTCGATACCGACGAAGAAGTCACCTACACACTTGTCGGCGAAGTAGAAAGCGATCCGGATAACGGAAGAATTTCGGTAACGAGCCCGATAGGACACGCTCTGATCGGCAAGATGCTGGACGACGATGTTACCGTTCAGACTCCAGGCGGTGCGAGAGAATACGAGATCCTCGAAGTCAAGTATGTTTAATCCTTCGGAAAATTCCGATATATCGAATCTTTTTTCATTTCTGAGTCAGCCGCTTGAATCGGCGGCAAGCCTTTCAAAACAGCAGCTTAAGAAAATTTCTGCCGCTCTGGGGGGCAAGGTTTTCGATTTTTTAGTCGGAAACCTGCCTGAATGCTACGAAACGCGCTTTCTCGTGACGAAATATTCCGATTTCGAAAGAGGGCAGATGGCGACTTTCAAGGCGAAAGTCGCGGCAGTGAAACGCGGTTTCGGCAAGATCCCGTCGTATTTGAAAGTCGATCTCGGCGGATCGCTTGTGACGCTCACGTTTTTCGGCAAACTCGGAATGATCTACTGCAACCTTTATCACGAAGGCGAGGAGCTTCTCGTTTCGGGCGAGGTAAGTTCCAAATCCTATGCGGTAAACCTTGTGAATCCTGAGATCTTCCGCTTCGACGAGGAGTGGAAGACCCTGCTCAGCGGCTACATTCCGGTTTACAAAAACATTGCCGGAGTTTCGCATCTTTTCATGCTGAGAACTGCTAAAAGTCTGGTTGATATACTTGCCGGACACCGCGGTGAATGGCTTCCGGACGAGCTGAAAAAAGACTTTGGTTTCCCGGATTTCACCGAATCGCTGATGAACCTTCATTTTCCGCATCTGGGAGCCGATATAAACGAACTTAACGAATTCAAGACAAAGTGGCATAAACGGATCGCCTTCGACCAGCTTTTCTTTTTCCAGTTCGGTGCACAGTTTTCGGCAACCGGTATGCGCGCCGACAAAAAACGCAGGATAAAAACCGAGTCAGATTTAAGCATAAGTGTCGAAAAAAACATGGCTTTCGAGCTGACAAAAGCGCAGAAGCGGGTGCTAGGCGAAATACGCGGCGATCTCTCTTCGATCTATCCGATGAACAGGCTTCTGCAGGGCGATGTCGGAAGCGGAAAAACGGCAGTCATGGTGCTTGCGAGCCTTGACGTGATCGCAAGCGGCTACAAAAGCGTGATCATGGCTCCGACAGAAATATTGGCGGCGCAGCACTACAAAACGATTTCGCAGATGGTGCCCGAAAACATAAAAATCGAGCTCTTTTTAGGCGGTGTCACCGGCAAAAAGAAGAAGGCCGAGCGGCTTGAAAACGCTAAGAGAGCCGATTTTCTCATCGGCACGCATGCCCTTTTCGAAAATCTGGATTTCATGGAAGATATCGGCCTCATAATTATCGACGAGCAGCACCGTTTCGGCGTTTCACAGCGGATGAAACTCCAGTCGAAGTCAGTCCATCCCGATGTTCTCGTAGTCAGCGCGACACCGATCCCGAGGACTCTGGCTCTTACAGTCTACGGTTCGACCGAAATCAGCGTCATCGACGAGATGCCGCCCGGAAGGATTCCCGTTACAACAAGGCTCGTCCCTGCTGAAAACAGGTTTAAAGTGTTTGATTTCGTTACGGAAATCATAAAAAATCAGAACAAAAAAGGCTACTGGGTATGCCCTTTGGTCGAAGAGAGCGACAGCGAGGAAATGAAATCCGAACTGAAGCATGTCGAAGGTGTTTACGAAGAGTTTTTGCAGGTTCTCGGCGAAAGAGCCGCGCTTCTTCACGGCAGGATGAAAGGCGACGAAAAACGCGTTGTGATCGAGAGGCTCAAAAACGGCGAGATAAATCTCCTTGTTTCGACGATCGTCGTCGAGGTCGGCGTTGACGTTCCCGATGCCGTTTTCATGGTTATCGAAAACGCCGAAAGGTTCGGACTTGCTCAGCTTCACCAGCTCAGAGGCAGGGTGGGGCGCGGAAAGGAAAAATCGTTCTGCGCGCTTGTTGCGGGAAGCGATATCAGCGAAAAGGCGTTCAGCCGCCTCGATTTTCTTTCAAAAACCGAAGACGGTTTCAAAATCGCAGAATACGACCTCAAAACGCGCGGTCCCGGTGCTTTGACCGGTCTTGAACAGAGCGGATTCAGGAACGATTCGTTCTTTCTTCTTGCGGTGCGCTACGGCGAACTTGTCGAAAGGGCGAGGATTTTCATGCGGACTATTCTTGCATCCGGCGACGAAGAGTATATAAATTTCTGCAACTCGGTTTTTGATCGTTTTTTTGCGGAAAAATTCAACAGATTCCGCGCAAGTTAGGAGGAAATCATGCGTGTTTGTCCGGTTTGTGACACAGAAATGGCGGTTCTTGAGCTTCACGGGGTCGAAATCGACTACTGTTTTTCGTGCGGCGGCATCTGGCTCGATTCGGGCGAACTGGAACAGCTTATCGGCGACGAAAAGAAGTCTGATGAGATCATTCAGTTGTTCAAGGATGTTTCCTCGACAAACAAAGAGAAGAAACGCCCCTGTCCGATATGCGGAAAGGCGATGAAAAAAGTCGAAGTTCAGCTGGGAGACCCCGTGATCATCGACAAATGCCCGAAAGAACACGGGATATGGTTCGACAAGGACGAACTTCTGAAGATCGTAAACAGCGTAAGTACTGACGGAAACGACAAAGTCGCGGAATTTCTGAAGGATATGTTTCAGGAATAGACGGTATCCTGAAATTATTTCACAAAAGTCCAGAGTATAAACGCCAGAATATTCGAAACGACGTGAAACGATATGCTGTAGAAGATCCGTCCTCTGCTTTTTTCGGTGAAAAGCCCGAAAAGAAGCGACGGAAAGAATGTCGCGGCACGTGTTATGTCGAGGAAGGCCAGGGCATGCACGAGGCCGAAAATAAGCGAGGTGAAGAGGTTTTTCAGCGACACGATCTTCAGGATCTTCCGGTCTGATTTCGCGAATACATGCTCCTGGATGTAGCCGCGGAAGAAAAATTCCTCCGGTATCGCGGCGACCGCGATAGCGATAAGTCCTTTGGCAACGGCACGAAGGATTTCGCTTGAAGAAGGTGTCGCAAGCGCGCGGTGCATAAAACCGAGATTGTATGCGAAAAAAAGCGGCGGATAAAAGACAAGGACTGCAAGAGTTACCATCAAAAAGAGACGGAACCCTTCGCGCGACGGCTTGAAAACGCTTTTCGGCCTGAAAGTTCCGTCAAAAACGAGCGGCAGGATGAAAAGCGCCGCCGGAAATATGAAATGTCTTGCCGGAAAGCGGTATCTGTTCATAAAAAACGAAATGACCGAGATCACGGCAAGCTGAATAAAAACTTTTATGAAATCAGAATATTTTTTGTCAGTCATTTTTTCACCTAAAGCGAATTTTTTGAAACGGGTCTCGCGTAAAAAGTGTAGATAACGGTCATAAAAAACGACATCAGAAGTGCTACCGACGAGATCTGCGGGCTCGATATCCCGAAAGAGGCCGCGAAAAGCTGGATCAGGAAGGGAAGCGAGCAGACAAGAGCCCCTTTAACGGTTCTTTCGGGGATTTTTCTTGAAAGGATTATTAAGTGAAGCAGCGTTTTCATAAACGGTTTCGCGATGAAAATGTCGCCTTTCGTCGTGTCTGCGCCGCCCCAGAGCGCCTGGACTGCGGCGGAATTTTCCCTGTAATTTTCAGTTATTACGATGTCGTCGCCGGCAAGTTCTATTTCGTCAGAAGAAGCTTTTGTTTCGATATTCTTCCAGAGCTGCGGCTTTACCGGATCCAGTATTACGGTTTTTATGCCGTATTTTTTATTGAAAAGCTCGAGAAAAGCGGCGTTTTCGGTCGGTTTTATCCTGTCGATCGTATAGTAGCCGATGACTTTATTGCCTTCGGCGAGAGCGACATATTCGCTGCCGGCATCTTTTTTCGGTACCGTAAGCCCTTCCGCCGTGCAGTGTTTTTCAGAGATCAGAACGTGAAGCGGCGCCATCGTGAGGGTTCTTCCGTCTTCGAAGGTGTGCGAGAAGCATTTGTTTTTGCCGATATCTTTCGTCTGTTCGGGGTCGTTTTCGGCGGCCTGATTGAGTTTGGCTATCATCTGCATGAAATCCTCTTTTTTGACACTTTCAATCGTCTCGATCCCCGAAAGGTTGAGGTGAGGGATGTTGAGATACTTGTCGGTATCGAAGACGAGGCGCGAGATTTTTGCTTCGTTGTTGAAGAATTTCATTTTGTTTAGAAGCACCGAAGCCGCGGTCGTCGTAACGATGAAGTTGATGAAAACGGCGGTAGCGGCCGCGGCCGGAGCTGGCGACCAGAGCGTGACAACGAGAAGAAGGGCGTCGTTTAATGAACGGGTCTTAACGAAATGGATCACGCCGAAAACAAGTACAACAGCTAAAAACCACTTTATGATTTTCGGCATTACCCTGATCCCGAGCGGGGTAGGAAGATCCCCGGAACTTTTGAAAAGATACGACGCTAAGATCACTACCGGAATGAAGCCCGAAACTTCCCATCCCTGAAAGGGGTGATCCGCGAAAGTGAGGAAAACCGAGACTGCGAAAGGAATTAAGGCGAAAAGCGCGACCCACGGCAGTTTTTTTATCCCTGTCGAAAAAAGCTTAATGAAAACGAATATGTAAGCCGGAGTGAAGTAGTAAAGCCCGAAGAAGTAATCGGTCTTTTTTATGAAAACGAAATAGATAAGATAAAAAATATAGGCAAGAATCGAATAAAGAAAAAAATGAACCGAAAAATTGAGTTTTCTCATTATAATCACCTGAAATCGTTAAAAATTCCAAACAACTCTTTCGTCTTCGCAGACAATTCTGAAAAATCAGAAACGGGCAATTATAGGATAAATAATTAAAAATTAAATAAATCCTTCAGTTCAAACAAAATAAGGTTGTTTTTGTCGGTATTTCCGATTCCTTCAAAGCCCGAGCGGCTGAAGAAACCGTATTTTCTGCAAGTTAGTCCTGCGGCATTCACCTGTCTGATTTCTTCATCGATCTTGGCTTTTGTGACCGGAGTCGAGCGGAACTTCGCTTCGTAGAATGTAAAATCTGAACCATTCTGTGTTACGATGTCGAATTCGCCGTTTCTGCGGTTTACCGGGTCATCATAATAGTATCTGCCGATTTTTTCGAACGGATTTTCAAGTTCGCACGATTTATTCTTTCTGACAAGATACTGGCGACAGATTTCCTCAAAACATTTCGGCACATACTGCTCTTCGAAATCCTGCTGAATGAATCTGTCGAAGAAAACATCGGGATTCATGACATTAAGGCGTGAAAGATTGCGGTAGATGTATTTGAAATAAAATAGCGAAAGGTTGTCGCAGATGTAGTAGCCGCATTTTTTCTTGTTGTTCTCGTCGTTTATCGGGGCATATTTTTTGACAAGTTCCATCCGCTGGAGTTTTTCAAGAATGTCGGAGAGAGCGGGGGAGCTGGAAACCGCCGATTCCGAAAGGATATCGCTAAATTTCACTTTTCCTTTTGCGAGGGTTTCAAAAACTTCGTAAGCGTTGCCCATTTTCTGGATTTCCGATTTCAGAAACATCACGACTTCGGTTTCCAGACGGCTTCCCGGGCTTGCGATAAGGTCGATGATGTTCTGCCGGACACTTTTTTCGGAATCAATCAGCCTTGTGTAGTAAGGAACACCGCCGAAAACCGAATAGAGACGGACTTTGTCCTCATCGCTGAAATCCTGATAAAACAAGGCGGCGTCGGCATAGTCCATCGCTTTGAGGTCGATAATCAGGTCAAACCGGCCGAAAAGCGGATTCTGTTTTTCAAGAAGGTTTTTCATCGTGTCGATGTATGAGCCGCAGAGGATCAGTTTCAGTTTCGACTCGTTTTTGTATTTGTCGATCAGTGACTGGATGACGCTGTCAAGCCCTTTGACCACTTTCTGCAAATAGGGATATTCGTCGATGACAAGCACTAATTCCTACTGTACAGCCTGTTTGAAAACAAAATCGAGAACTTCTTCAATGCTTTTGAAGGCCAACGGCGGAAAATCCAAAACCTCTGAAATTATTTCGGAAAGTGATGCGACATTGTTTTCCTCGAAAGTCTCCTTGCTTTCAAAATAGACGGATTGAATATCTGCTTTGCTTAAAGAATGTTTTATCAGCTCTGTTTTTCCGATCCTGCGTCTTCCGTAAACCAAAGCTGTCTGCAAACTGTTCTTTGAATAAAAAGCGGCTAATTTTTCAAGCTCGTTTCTGCGTCCTAAAAAGTTTTCTGAAACTCTCATTTTTACTCGGTTGCCTCCGACTCAACTTTTGCCGAGTAAAAATATACAATAAAAATCAAGTGCTTGCAAGAAAAAATTATGATGACAAGATTCCTACTCGAAAAACTTTTCAATTTCGTGAGTTTTTCGAGTAGAAGGCTTCCGGTTCCGCGGCGGCGGTGTTTATTATTAAAACGTTTCTCCGTTTTTCAAAAAGTCGATGATGTTTTTGTGGATTATTCCGTTACGTTTCTGGAGCAGATAATCCGTGGTCAGTACATATTTCGGGTAGTTGTCGCGGATATTTTCAAGAGAACGGTATTCTCTGTCTTCCGTTGCCTTGTTCAGCATGATCGTGTAGGAAATCTGAAAATATGAATAGGTCATCGGAGCGGTACGGACAATGAAATCGCATTCTAAATTCCCAATTCTTCCCATACTTACGGCATAGTGTCTGCTTTTTGCGTAAATGAAAAAGATGTTTTCCAGCACAGGGCCGTAGTTGATGTTGTTGTCAGTGTTCAGTGCGTAATAGAAGCTCATATCGGAAAGGTAGTATTTTTTTTCACCGCTAAGCGATCTCCTTGATTTCATATCGAATCGCGGACATTCGTAAATAATTTTAGCATCTTCCAGGATTTTCAAATATTTGGAAACAGTTGCTTCGCTGATGGATTTGCCGCTTTTTACCAGAGCTCGCTGAATGCTGCGGACACTCATGAGCGCACCGAAATTATTTATCATAAACTGCCTGAAAGTTTCGAAATTTCCGACATTTTTTATTTTCACCCTGTTGCGTATGTCTTTTTCGAAAATTTCGCGGACAACTTCTTCTGTATACTTTCTTTTTTCTTCAATGTTGTCGAAAAAGACCGCACGCGGAAAACCTCCTTCAAGAATGTAGTTATTGAGCTCGATAAGAGGATTGTTGTCGATATTTTTTTTGTAAAAGGCTTTCATCTGCTCGTATTCCATGAAATTGAGCGGAAAAACCTCAAATTCAAGATAGCGGCCAGTCAGCTTTGTCACAAGTTCGCCGCTGAGCAGATATGAATTCGAGCCTGTGATGAAAATGGAACAGTCACCATCCTCACGGAATCCGTTTATGACCTCTTCAAAGCCGGAAACATTCTGAATTTCATCGATAAAAAGGTACTTGAGCCCGTGGATGGAAGCCGTTTTTTCCTCAATTAGCTTTTCCAGTTGATCCGGAGTTTTGATTTCTTTGTAACCACGTTTATCCAAATTTATGAAAATCAGGTTTTCCGAGGCGATACTGCGTTCCGAAAGTTCTTCGGAAATGGTTTCCATCAAACTTGATTTGCCCGAACGCCGGACGCCGACGATCACTTTTATGAGATCCGGCTCATCATAAAATCCTCTGATTTTGCTCAAATACTGTTCTCGTCTGAATAATTTCATGCTCCACCTCCAACGACAGATATCTTACAAAATTTTGCGTTATTTGCAAGTTATCGTTGGTGTTTTTGCAATTTTTGAAAAAATGACCACGATAAACTGGGTTTTTCTATGATTTAGAATCGTATTCTTTGCTCTTTTCTTCAAGAAGTTTGAAATCGCAACAAAATTTCGCGATTTTTCCTGTAGAAACATGCTTGTCGTAAGGTTTGTTGGCTTTTTGAATAACAGAATCGATAATTTTGATGCAGAAAGAGTATTCGATGTTTAACAAGACCTTGTATTTTTTCATGTCTTCCGAATCATCGGGAGAAAAATTCAAGTTTATTTCGGAGTAAAGTCCTGATTTTACAGGAATCATTTTTTTCAGATCTATGACTGAAATGATGTGTTTCAGCGAACCGTCGGGATTTTCCGTATAGATGCCGTTAAGTGCTTTTTCAGACTTTTCGCAGTTTTCAAAAATTAGAAAACGGTCGATATCGACATTTTTCCATGATTTGTGTTTTTCCTTAGCGGAAGAAAGCGGAATCACATATTCATTTCCTTTGTCTTCCACAAGAATTCCAAGATAAGGTTTTGTTTCATAACCGACAGGCTGCCAGTATACTTCCTTGCAGAAATCGTGAAGATATTTCAAATATTTCTGATCTATAGAAATGAATTTCAGATTATTTTTCAGAGAGAACAAAGTTTTCCTCAAAAAAAAATAGGCTGCCCGAAAGCAGCCCTCGTTAATCTTCATCTCTTTGCGGAAATCCGTAGGTTAATGGAGACCTTCCGACCAGGAAGTATAGAGATGAAAATAAAAATGTCAAGATAAAATGAAAAATTTTTCTAATTTATTTTTTATTTTTCTTAAATGCGTTTGCTTCAGTGGCTTTGTATTCTGCATCCGGTTCCGCTGCGGCGGCGAAACCGCTGTCAGGGGTTGGGTATTCAAAAGGTTTTTGCGGGTTTTTGCCGATTTTGGAGATGACTTTCGCCATCGTCTCTTCGAAAGAGGATGATTTCAGCTCGCATTCCCAGACAACGATGACATTCCAGCCGCTTTCCCGCAAGGTTTTGTAGTTTTTGAGGTCGCGTTCGCGGTTGCGGGAGATTTTGGACTGCCAGAATAGTTAAATTTCTTTTATTCCAAGGGATTTCAGGTAATCGTAAGTGCCGTCGTAAAATTCGGGAAGTCTTGTTGAATCTTCAGGATTTCCTTCAGGCACACAAATAATCATTCCTTGTCTTGCGCGGGTCAACAAGACGCGATATGCGTTAAGTTGATAAGATTTGCGTTCTTCTTTGTTTATGCGGTTCCATTTGCAGCCGCCATTGAACTCATAATATTCCCATGAATTTTTGTTTCGGCGCAAATCACCATCCCAGACAAGGCAAGTCCAATCTAATTCAAGGCCTTGAATATCGAATTCGCTTGCGGCATCTTCCAGAAATAAAGACGAACGAACATCATTGATATCATCCAAAAACCAGTGGACAGTGTCAGGTTTGCAACGCACATCGATAGCAAGTGGTTTTAAACGATAAGCCTTTGAAGAAACGACCATTCCATATCTTTCATGGCCTCTCGCTTTTTGTTTTAGCCAATCCTTTGCTTTTTTAAGATCTCTCGTCA
>Ga0310690_10001229_pt1 | contig 46803 bp, 40 predicted proteins | sample AusTroGonzalo_MG_2_FD_207661 | JGI IMG/M metagenome (GOLD analysis project Ga0310690, IMG submission 207661) | Bovine rumen microbial communities from tropical cattle in Woodstock, Queensland, Australia - Gonzalo_04 (v2) (version 2) | ecosystem: Host-associated > Mammals > Digestive system >... | reverse complement strand
TTGACAGATTGGTCTTGCTGACAGAGGATGCTAAGGTCGATTGGCCAGAATTAAAAAACATCGTTTTGATACCAGACCCCTTGCCGTTCCATGTTGAAGAGGTTAGTAGCCTGTCTGAGAAACGTGTCATCAGTATTGGCCGATATGCATATGAGAAAGGTAATGATTTGTTATTGCAGGCATGGTCAAAAGTTGAAAAGGTGTGTAAGGACTGGAGTCTTGATATCTATGGAATGGGAGATAAAACCTCGTATCGTCAGTTGGTGAATGACTTAGGTATTGACGAAAATCGCTGTCATTTGTATGATAGTCTGTCGGATGTTAAAAAAGCCTATTTGGATAGTTCTATTTTTGCTTTACCTTCCCGTTTTGACGGATTTGGTATTGTGATTATTGAGGCGATGTCATGTGGTCTTCCTGTTGTGGCATTTGATTGTGAGAATGGACCCAGAAATATCTTGACCGATGGCGAGAACGGATATCTTGTTATTCCTTTTGATGTTGATGCTTATGCAGAGAAACTGATTAGACTCATTCGGGATGAGACGCTTCGCCGGGAAATAGGCGCCAATGCCAGAAAGTCATCCCAACGATATGCAATTGATGACATTGCTAACCAATGGAAGCAATTGTTTGAGGAATTGGATCAAAAGAAATGAAGTATGAAGTGACGATAGGCATTCCTGTGTATAAGTCGGCTCCCTATATCCGACGTGCATTGATGTCTGCATTGGAACAAACCTATCCGTCCATAGAGTTTCTATTGATTGATGATTGTGGTGAAGACGGTTCAATAGCCATTATTCGTGAAATAGCTGATGCTCATCCTCGAGGAAAGGACATCCGCATTATCAAAAATGGCAAAAACTTGGGTGTCGCGGTGTCACGTAATGCGATCATAGAGGAGGCGCAAGGAGCATATTTGTACTTTATGGATTCAGATGATGCCATAGCTGACAATACGATTGAGTTATTGATGGGAGGTATACGTCAATATGATGCTGAAATTGCTTTCGGATCGTATGAGCGGATTGAATTATCAGGGGAACGTCATGTATGGCAATACCCGTCACTACAATTGTTCGGTGAGGATCAGTTAGCGTGTTTCGCCTATCGGAAATATGGCGGTATTCAGGCTTCAGCCTGTAATTATTTGGTGAAGACCTCAATTTTACGTGATCATGACTTTCGTTTTATTGATACGGATTACTGGGAGGACATGGCGTTTACCTTCAACCTTGTTACCTATATCTCGAAAGCTGTCCTGTTGCCAGATATTACTTACTCTTACTGTTGTCACGAGAATTCGTTGTCAAACTATCAGGAGCGGACTGTCATTTCCAAGGATGAGATCATGAGGAATGTGAAGACAGTTGACTATCTGAAGCATACTTCTTCCTTATATATAAATAAGGTGTATTATCCTGACCGTTGCTATATCATTGCAATGACAGATTTTTATATTGTCAGCAACATACTGAAACGGAGGAAGAACATTCATCCACGGTTCACTGCTCGTGAAATCAAAGCGATTATGTCTCATACTGCGTCTTTTTCTCAGATTTGTCATTTCCGTCGTGGCTTTTTGAAAAATCTGGTTATGTATTTCATGTCAAAGCTTCCTGCTCAATTATGCGTTGGGACTATCTGGTGTCTCGCCAAAACGAAAAAGTTGATTTAAAATTTGGCAGTTTGATGAAAAATGCCTATCTTCGCACACAGAATGTAAAAAGATAGCTCTTTATGGCAAAATGGTATGATAAATATCTGTCAATTTATGGAAAACCATTTAGTGAGGTTCCGGAGGAAATCATTAATGGTACCAGAGAACGGTTAGCTGCTTTGCAAAGTGATAACCCGATTGCATCCATAGTTGTCATTGGATATAATGAAGAGACTCATCTACAGGCATGTCTTTGGGCTATCAGTGAAATTCAATGTAAATATCCTGTAGAGATTATTGGTGTAGACAACGATTCCAAAGACCGTACGGCTGAGATTTACGAAAAGTCGGGTATACCTTATTACACAGAATATCAGCATTCTTGCGGTTATGCCCGTCGTTGTGGTTTGCAACATTCTCGGGGAAAGTATTATTTTGATGTAGATAGTGACACAATCTATCCTCCCAAATATTACGAGCTGATGCTTGACCAGCTGATGAAGCCGGGAATAGTAGCTGTTTCAGCTACTTGGAGTTATTTTCCTGATGAGAACCATAGTAAGTTGGGATTGAGGTTGTTTGAGATGTGCCGTGATCTTTTCCTGTGGATTCAGCATTTCAAGCGTCCTGAACTGAGTGTACGTGGCCTGGTTTTTGCTTATAATGCGGACTATGGTCGCAAGGAAGAATATCGGGTTGATATCATTCGAGGCGAAGATGGCTCGATGGCTCTCTCATTAAAAAAGTATGGTAAGATTAAGTTTGTGAGGGATCGTCGTTGTCGTGCTATTACAGGCTATGGGACAATTGGTAACCAGTCTATGTGGCAGAGCTTTGTCCAGCATGTGAAAATCCAGTCCAAAGGAATCTCTCGTATTTTTTTCAAGAAGGAACATTATGAGGATCGTGAAGACAATTTAGTGAAGTAGTATTAGGTATGCGAATCCTTTATATAAACGATGCCATAGCTATATGGGGAGGTTTGGAACGGATAATAGTTGAGAAGCTGAATGAGTTGTCGGTGCGATACGGCTATGAAATGTATCTTGTGACAGCTAATCAGGGCAACCATCCTATCCCCTTTCCGCTAAATCCGCGTGTCGTTTTTCATGATTTGGATATCCAATTCCATCGACAATATGATTATCATGGCATAAAGCGTTTGTGGATGAGAGCTACTTTAAAACGCTTATTCCATAAGCGGTTACGCAAGCAAATTGGATTAATAGAACCAGATATAATAGTCTGTGTAAGGATTGATTATCTTGCAGAAGTAGCAAAATTGAAAGGAAAAATACCTTTGTTTTTTGAATCACATAGTTCACGTTATGACTATGATTTGTCAAAAAAGCCCTTCTATAAACATTTGGCTGTGCGTAGATGGCACCAGTCTGTTGCTTCAGCGAGTAAAGTCATTACCTTAACACAAGGTGATGCTAATGCGTGGAAGGAGATAAATAATCAAGTATGTGTTATTCCGAATATCGTGCATCTTAATGATAGTGGAAGATACAGTGACTGCAATTCAAAGTCAGTAATCTTCGTAGGCCGTTTTTCCAAGCAGAAGGATGTTAGAAGCTTGCTTGCTATTTGGGATATTGTTCATAAACACCATCCTGATTGGTTATTAAACATATTTGGTGGTTATGGTGATGAGCAGGAAAGATTGCTCCCAGAGATAGAGTGTAACAATAATGGTATTATCGTTCATGAACCGGCGTCTGAGATTTTTCACCGTTATATTGAAAATTCTATTCTATTGCTGACGTCGCTCTATGAGCCATTTGGGTTAGTACTTCCTGAGGCGATGAGTTGCGGCTTGCCTGTAGTAGCTTTCGATTGTCCCTTTGGACCAGCCGACATTATTACAAATGAAATAGATGGCTTTTTGATAAAAGATAGGAATATTCAAGATTTTGCAGATAAAGTCTGTTTGTTGATTGATAATCCTGAAATGCGTGTAAAGATGGGACAGGCTGGAGTCATTTCTTCTCAGAGATATGCTGCAGCCAACATTATGCCACTTTGGAAAGAATTGTTTGATACATATAAGAGATAAGGAATGAATACAGTTGATGAGAATATGAGGAACATGCCACTGGTGTCGGTTGGTATACCTGTCTACAACGTGGAAGAATATATTGAAAAATGTATATATTCTGTATTAAATCAGACATATCAGCAGATTGAGATTTTGGCTGTTGATGATCTTGGAAACGACAAATCCATGCAAATAATTGCAGACATTCAGAAGTCTCATCCGTTTGGCAATAAGATAAAAATCATAAGGCAGCCCCAAAACGGAGGATCGGGTGAAGCAAGAAATAGTGCGATACGTCAAGCACAAGGAAAATATTTGTATTTTCTTGACTCGGATGACTATATAGAAGAGAATACTATCGAGATGATGGTTGAGCAGGCAGAGAAATACCATACTGATGTGGTGATTGCTTCATTGCGTAAAGTCGTTTGGGGAACAGGAGAAGAACAGCCAACTCTTCAATATCACAAGTATCTCCTGATTCAAGGAAAAGATGAGTTTGCTAAATACGTTTGCCAGGATTTACGTTGGCATATAGCCATTACAGCTTGTAACATCCTGTTTAATGTTATTTACTTGCGAGATAATGATTTGTATTTTGCAGCAAGTAAAGACGAGGATGCGTTGTATCTTTCTGAGTATTATTCAGAAGTGGAATCAGCAGTTATATTGCCTGACGTTACTTATAACTATGTCATGCGTCCAGGCTCTAAAATGGGCAATAATGCGCGGAAAGTGATTCCTGTCAACGAGATTCGTGATCGTTTTATTACAGATGCAATCATGACGGAACGGTGCTTGCGCCTAAAGAATCGCTCTTTCTATGATGTTCATTGCGCAAGAGTGGTCAAACATAAGTTCCGTGCTGTCTGTGTGGCATTACGTCACCGTAGCCACTTCTCGGAACGTTTGACGAATACTGAGATACGTAATGAATTAAAGCATCCGGCAACTCTTTCTGAAATTATCAGGTTTAGGCGTTATAAACTCTTCCATCTTACTTTCTTTACCGTTAGCAAGTTGCCATCACTGCTTTCTGTCTCTTGCTGCTATGTACTTGGGAAGGCTATGAGATGGATTTAACTTCTCAATCGTCGGATAGTTTTCTCAATGTAGTGGCCATACAGAGAACGTATTAAAATATATGTATTTGGCATGCACTGGTACATGAAATTCACTAGTTGCTGTTTTTTGCCATTTGTGAACTTCATATCAGGAGCTACTTCTTTCATATACCTGATGACTTCCCTTCTATCCGAAGCTTTTTCCATTTCATGAGTAGCTCCGTAAAAAAGTGCAGAAAAACTTGCGAAGACATCGTCCTGTAGTCTTCTTCGTATAGTAGGCTCAAGACCTTCTGTTTTCGTAAGCTTCCACGTATTGGCAATGGCAACGCAGAAATCTTTTCCCTTTTTTAAACTAAGTGCATAGGAAATGGAGGCATGTCCTTTCCGATATATATATAAAGGTATATTGGTTTTAAGACATTTTTGAGCTTTTAAATAACACTCATGTGTAAAAGGAATATCTTCAAAAGTAATTCCTGCAATGAACCGAATATTATTTTGATCAAGAAATTGCTTCCTATAGATGGTGCGCCAAACGTAGCACTGGTCAGGTATTAAGTCTTGCATCAGCAATTCTTTCCCTGTCTTTTCCTTTATTATAGGTTTTTGTGGTGGAATCACACTTCCATTCATTCGAAGTATTTCTTCGTCCTCCATTTTTTTGAAATCTGCAACAATCAGATCGGCTTTTGATGATACGGAAAGTTCTAACAATAGCTTGAGGCTGCTATTAATGAGTAGATCGTCCGAATCTACAAACAGGATGTATTCTCCATTAGCATTTTTCAGTCCCGTATTGCGAGCTGCTGATAATCCTTGGTTTTCCTGCTCAACAACCATAATATTGGAGTGTTGATTAATAATGTCGGCTACCACTTCTATACTCTTGTCGGGTGTGCCGTCATTCACGACAATCACTTCAAAGTCATCTTCAGAAATCTCTTGTCTGTAAAGACTTTCTATGCAGGCTTTGATGTATTGCTCTACATTATATACAGGTACGATAATACTTAACTTCGTCATCGTGATTTGTATATATTTAGTTTGTCCATCTATTTTATAATATAAGTTTTTTAATTCAGTAGTAGTGACTGAGGAACAATGCTGTTCATATTTCAGTTCGTTTCTATTTCAGTATCTCTAGAGTTCTTAGAATTGCGTTATTAAATGGATACATTGGTGTAAAACCTATAGACATGAGTTTAGAGTTATCAAGGATTGCATGCATGGCAACAGAGTAACCCTTTTGCTCCACCTCAGTGGGTAGGTCGAATACGACACTCTTTCCTGCCCAATGGGCACAGGCTTCTGCAAAGTCCTTTAACTTCACATTACATTCTTTGTTGGATACATTATAAGCTTTACCTGATTCTCCATGAAGTAGGATATGGAGCATGGCTTTTACCACATCTGCCACATATGTATACGAGAAGAATTGTTCCCCCTTACTTTTCAGAACAATATTCTCGCCTGACAATGCTTTCAGAATGAATTGCGACGAAGCTTTGGTATCAGATTCCAGCATTGTTGGACCAAAAACGCGGCTTAGACGGGCTATCTTCACATCAACGTTACGCTCTGACATGTAGGAATAGCACAAAGCTTCGCTCAGCCGTTTGGATTCCGGATAGCATGCTCGTGCATTCGCCAAATTCAATTTCCCAGTATAGTCTTCGGTAAAGACATCCTCTCCCATGGCATTGCCATAGATTTCTACTGAAGACGGATACAGAACAGTTGCTCCACAAGTCAATGCCATATTTAAAGCATGTTCAGCTCCCTTCACATTAATCTCGATGGTCTCAATGGGATATTGAGAATATGCTAATGGGTGAGTATTGGAGGCCAAAGGAATAATAAAATCCATTTTAAGGTCTTTAGGTAAGGGCTGGCGCACATCCTGCTCGATAAAATGAAAATGAGTGTCATTTTCATATTCTCCTAAACGAGATTTAGCCTTCTCCCAACTTCTTCCTACAGCATAGATTTGAATACCAGCAGATTGCTGATTGTAGTACATTAGCGTATCAATCAGACAGGTTCCTATCATGCCAGTTGCTCCAGTGATAAGAAAAGACTTACCTTTTATTTTCTCAATCCCTGGAATTTCCAAAGCTCTAATCAAGTCCTCATGATACAAAGGATGATGCTTATTCAATTTTATTTTAGCCATGTGTCTTTATCTATTTTGAGGTAGCCTTTGAATAATTCAAGGTCATCTTTTGTCGTTAGTTTTATATTCTTATCAGAACCTGCGGCAAAATATAAAGTTTCTCCCAATTCAACCATCATAGTATTTGTATATGCAGATCCCAAAATACCTATTCCTTTTTCAAATGCCTCATGATAGGCAGCGTCCAGTTTTTTGAACATATAAGCCTGTGGCGTAGAAACGCGTCGTAAGGTCTCTCGGGGAATGTATTCCTTAGTTGTCTTATCATCGTCAGGATTAACGATAAAGATTTGTTCATTATATGGCATCGAGGTCACAGCATTACCATACTGCTTGGCTTTCTGGATAACATCTGTTAAAACCGTTGCGTCAACTAACGGACGAATTCCGTCGTGAATAATGACAATATCCTCATCAGATGCCTTTTTCTCTAAATGAAATACACCATTCCTAATACTCTCCTGACCACTATTGCCTCCAGAGACCACCCACTTCAATTTTGTGATATTAAACTGATGCGCATAAGCCCATAACACATCATGCCATCCATCTATACATACAACCTCAATAGCGTCTATCATCGGATGACGCTGAAACCCCTCCAACGTATAAATGAGCACAGGTTTATCATATACATTGATAAACTGCTTGGGAATATCTTGCCCCATGCGATTTCCTGACCCTCCAGCAATAATTATAGCAATATTCATAACTCACATTTTATTAAGCCATACGTTCTTTTATTCTTTCCACTACATATTTGGAAGCATGTCCGTCATCATAACTTTGGAAATAAGTATCCATAAAGTCTTTTAGACGACACTGATATGTATCAGCATCATATTGCATAATTGAACGACATAATTCCTCATTAGAGCGACTCAATTCAAAAGGCAATTTATAGAATAGCGGACGAATTCCACGACATTTTTCTATATATTCATCTAAATCAGTAATAAATAGAAACACAGGTTTTTTCATGATGCCAAAATCCATCATGGTTGAAGAGAAATCTGTAATCAAAAGATCAGAAAATACCAACAACTCTTGCGAGTCAGCATATCCGGTACCATCAATAACGTCATCATCATAGTTGAAAATGGAACTATTGCCAGCAACGTTGGGATGTAGTCTTATTATTAATTTCCATTTTTCTCCTGTTTTCTTTTTTAATGTTTCTAATAACATCGAAGTATTCAGATTGAATGCATCCAAACCATCATCATCCCTAAAAGTTGGAGCGTAAAGTACAATTTTTGTTTTTGTATCGAATCCGTATGCTTTCCTCAAATTGTTGATAGTCTCCTCACTACGATTAAAAAAGATGTCATTTCGCGGAACACCTTTTTTAAATATCTCGCCATTATACCAGAAAGAATCTTGGATAACCTTTGTCTGAAATTCACTTCCCGACAATATGAGATCTGTTATTGATGAATCATATTTACTATCACGCACATACTTTTTGGTTAGATATTGTTCTGCATCTTTTTCAATGTATTTTACTCCAAAACCGCCATGCCATGTTTGGATATAATATTGGGAACGTTTCTTGTAATATGGTAGTTTACCCTTTACATTGCTTATAATTATTCGGGCAGTAGCCAATTCATATCGAGATTTAAAACTATAGAATTTAACCTTTCTTATTCCTTCAGGAAAAGTGTTATTCATATTATATGATAACCAAACAAGATCGTAAGGTAATTTCTGGCGCAGTATCTCGTCTGCAATATATTTAGGACTGTCGCCATACCCTCGCCCTGCAAAGTTGACAAAGACTATTTTCCTTTGAGTTGGGAAAACAGACAATAGTAGATTAAGTATTGTTCCTGTAAAGCTCTTAATAACATCCATAGATGATACGTTTTATTTAGTTCGTTGCAAAGATACAATTTTATTTTGGAAAAGAATGAACTTTCTGGATATTTTCTTCATTTCATGAAAATGTTACGTTTTAGCAATACATCCATATTGCTTACATGAAAATCAGCAGGAGCCTGATGTAGACCCTGATGTTTAGAATAGACTGAGAAATTCAGTTGGTGCAATTCAAATTCATACAGCTTTTTATAAGATTGGGCCTGAAGAAAACTGTCTCGCTGCTCTACACCATCTTCAAAATCGTTGATGAAGACAAAATCTGGGACATGATTGCGAATTGCCTGCTCCTGTTCATTTCGCATTTCTTTCGTGGCACCAGTCTGCCATGCCCAATATTTAATTGCAGGCATCGCATGTACTGACACACCACGCCCCGTTTCTGTTGACATATAGTTCAAGACGGTGGGATTCTTTATCTGACTCATTAAGTATGTAACGTTATAGAAGTCGGTTCGTGCCACATTGTCTCGGAACCACCATGTAGGAAGCAGGAAACCCAGGAAGAACGAATTCACAAAAATGATTCCTACGTATGTACCGACTATGATACCTCTATACTTCCATTTTCCTATAGTATCATATTTTGCCAAAACGGGGATGATAACAAAAATCAGAAATATAGCGCAGGCATTAAGATAATATGGATAAGTATAATAATAATGATGTATGGCTATTGCATAAAAGCATAAGAAACCAATGATAAAGAAAAACCTATTGTTATTAACCATTTTCGACATCATGTAGCTGCCATAGCAAGCTACAACAAAAAGGCAAAATAGCCGACCGTCAAGTATGGTCATAAGCCATTCGCGCACATATACGGCAAACTCGTTGGTAGATTCCAAAGTCTGTGTGGTGGATATGAAATACTCATGGATAAACGCGCTGAAATTTCCTACAGATAGCATATAAACAGCAAAAGGTAACGCTATCACTGAGAAGCCGGCAAGCCCAGTCAGAATCGAAACCAAGATATTGCTCCGCTTGCGAATCATAGCAACCAGTACATAGAGAGACATAAGTCCCAGCATAGCAGTTATAGTGAACTTAATAAGCAATGTTGCTGCCAGACTTATACCCAATACGAAACATGCTTTATAGGCACGTCTGTTCACTGGTTCGTCATTGGTATAGAGTAACTTGCAAATGTAATATATCGACATGACGATGAACGGTTGACACCAGTCTTCGCCCTTGACTTCATAATGGAACCAAGGCCAGAAGAAAGCCAAAAGCATCAGGACTGTAGCAAGAAACGACTTTCGGTCGTCATGTAGAAAGAGATTAGCAGTGCGGAATACATTGTAGAACACCACACTATAAGCTAAAACGCTAAGCCAGAAAGCACCAAGGTAATTATACGGACTTATCAAATAGCTAACACCATAGATGAGCCAGAGCAGCGGACCTTTACTGTCGGCAAAGTCCACATAGGGTATCATTCCATTCATCCAAGCTTTGCCACACATGAAATACCACGATATATCGGAACGATTAAAAAGGTCATGTGTGTATGAGTTTGGCGAGATAAAGAAAAGGATGGCAAAAGCCAACAGGACAAACAGTCCAATGCGTTTCAAATTTGGTGATGGCATAATATATAAAAGTTTAAAAACTATGCAAAGATAAGAATAATTGCGCAAACAGCAAAATAAAATGAACGATTTCTAAAACTGGCAGGTAAGGAACTTGCGGAACTTGTAAAAATAATAGTAAAGATTAATGAATAAGTGTGGTGTCTTTTTAATCATCATAGTTATAAACCTTTGTTGGATGCTATGATTAAAATTGATATCAGGAGCATTCTGGTTTAGATAATCCATAATCTCATTTCTATCATTTTTCAGTTTTGTAGTATGTAGAACGTGATATAACATCAAACGGAATAATTTGTAAACATCTTCTTCCAACTTATATAATATATTTGATGGGAGATTCTTGATTTGCCTTAAGTTCCATGTCTCGTTAAGGGCAATAATAAAGTTTTTTGTATTTACTTTTTTGTAAGCGAGGGTAGATGAGCCAGACCATCTTCTATAGATGTTTAAAATGATATTTGTTCGAATACAACGATTTGCCTTTAAGTAGCATTCATGAGTGAATGCTATGTCTTCATATCTTATGCCAGGGAAAAAAGACAAATGACGTGAGATAATTAATTCTTTTCTGTAAAGAGTTCTCCAAACATAACAATGGTAAGGAGTAAGATCTTCAAGAAATAGTTGTTCACCTGTTTTCTCTACATAGACGGGAGATGGTTGTTTTGGAATATGTAGATGCATGTCTTCAAATTCCTGGTCCTTCATGAAAATGAAGTCTGCAACGATTAAATCAACCTTGGTTTCTATTGCTTTCTCTAACAAAGGCTTCAAACTATATTCTATAAGCAGGTCGTCAGAGTCTGGCATGAGGATATATTCTCCTTTCGCTTCAGCAATGCCATTATTCCGTGCAACTGATAATCCTTGATTCTCCTGATTAAGTACGATGATGTTCTTATGCTGTTCAACGATGTCTTGGATAACCTCCATGCTGTGGTCTTCTGTACCATCATTTACAATAATGACTTCGAAGCAGTTTTCATCAAGTCCTTGTCGGAAGATACTTTCCAGGCACGGATGAATAAATTTCTCCACGTTATAAACGGGGACAATGATACTTAACTGCAAATATGGGTTCCCTTCCATTCTTAAATATCCTTAAGGGGCGTTTCTTTTGTTTGTGTGTTATTTCTAAGGTACTCTTTATAAGGCAAATCAAAGTTGACGTATTTGTAATGAGTAGGGACCTGCATTTCTTCAGGTTCTCTAAAGTCTGTTCTGTTATATCTTGTTTGTAAGTATTCTATGTAATCACGGACAATCATAACAGTTCTTCCTTCAAATTCAATGGATGAGTAGTTTTCAAAGATAGAGGGATTATATGGAATCATATTTATATTATAAAAACAACCAAATAACTCACGATAAGTATAATGTGAAGACCCATTGGCGATGAGCTCAATTATTCTTTGGGCAAATTCCAAATATCTTCTACGATTAGAAAAAATGGTATCTAATAGGAAGTTTCTTATAATGTTCTTCGGACTATAGCCCGGCAATTTCCCCCGATTAATTGTCATTGCCCGTCTGTATAAAAACAAGTCAATATATTTTAATATGTTCTCTGGGACTTTGTCATAAACGGTTATATCAATGAATATACCCATCACCTTGCCGTTTGTCTGAACAAATGTTGTGCTGTCATCAAATATCTTTGTATAGTTGAAACTGAGTGTCGTGGATAAGTCGCTGTTCTGATAATTATGGATGGAATAACCTTTGGGAAGTTCCTTTTCTGCTATAGATAAGAATTGGTTGTAGTTCTCGCGTGTCATCATCAGGTCAATATCATCGTCCCAAGGTAGAACTCCGTTATATAAATGCGCACCGACAACAGACCCCCCACATAATGAGTATTTGATGTTATGTTCTTTGCAAATTCTGTCAACAACGTCGAGCATCTCCAGACATTTTAATTGTAATTGTCGTAGTTTTGTCATTTTTCTATCTGGGTTTAATAACGTTCTAAAATGTATGTTTAATAAAAGGCCTAAATCTGTCTTCATAAAAATTAGCATATACATAGAGAATATCCATATATATGTGTGGAATATGCTTTCGCAAATAGGATAGAATAGTCTGTTTGGTGCTATAACGAAATGATAATTGTGGAAGAACATTGTTTAAGTGGTCTATGACTTCTGTCCTTTCTTTTCTGGACTTTATCTCACGAACGGTTCGTCGGGTAAGCGCTGCAATGTTTTTTGCAATATTAGTTGTTATAGTTTCTCGTACGCGGATAGGAAGTCTTTCTGTGTTTGCAACTTTCCAAATTTCGGAAATGCTAATGCAATAATCGAATGCCTTTTTCTTATTAATAAGATACGATGCAGCTGTCGGATGCCCCTTCCTGTAAATGTAAAGAAAGGAAGAAGTTTTTAAGCATTTATTTGCTTTTAAATAACAAGCATAGGTGAAAGGTCTGTCCTGATATGTTATGCCAGGATAAAACTTTAAATGGTTGTTGATTAGAAAATGCCTATTGTATAGCGTTCGCCAAACATAACACTCGTGGGGAATTAGATCATCTAAAATTAGTTGCTGGCCTGTTTTTTCAATGAATGTTGTTATACTATGTGGTCGGGAAGGGCTTTTTGTGAAATTTGCAATTTCATTGTCGTTCATGGTAAGAAAGTCAGCGACAACTAAATCTGCATGAGATTCAATTGCCTTTATGAGTAGGGGCTTTAGACTGTGTTCTATCAGCAGGTCGTCAGAGTCTGGCATGAGGATATATTCTCCTTTCGCTGCGGCAATGCCAGTGTTCCGTGCAACGGACAATCCTTGATTCTCCTGATTGATGACAGAGATGTTATGGTGTTGGTTAATGATGTCAGCGATCACCTCCATGCTTTTGTCCTCGGTGCCATCATTGACAATGATGACCTCGAACTCTTCATCGTTAAGTCCCTGCCTGTAAATGCTCTCTATACAGGCTCGTACATATTTTTCTACATTGTAGACAGGGACAAGGATTGATAGTTTGGTCATAGTTGTTCAGCTCTTATGTTTCCTAATGATGATCTTGATTGTCTCGTCGTTTTTTGTTGCAAAGATACAAATAATAAATGAATAATCAAATATTATGTTGATTAAATCTTCCTAACAGCATCGGAATATAGCGTTTGCTCAGTAGAATTACAGGATAGAGCATGGCTGTAATGAGGATTGTCAGCGGCAGGGCCTCGTACCATTGATAGCAGATGGTGCCATTGATATGGAGTAGATGCTCAATGACAAAGTTGGCAATGGTGACGAGAACGATGTGGAAGCCGATAACGACCAAAGTGCCGACGGAAAGGTTGGTGATAATGGCTGAGTGATAATTGTTTAAGACCTTGCAGCCGTATAACACACCAAAGAGAAATAGTACGTTGACGGGGTAGAAGAGGGCGATGTGCAGGATATGTTGTCCCGCATAAAAAGCATTTAGATGCCAGGCGAATAGCAGGATACTGCTTGTCAGGCAAAGAAGGCAACCCGTCATGTTGCGTTTAGTTCTGGTATCTTTAAACAGTTGGTATTGCCCCATAACGTATCCTATATAATAATATGGAAGGTTTCGCATAATCCCCATCGGGGTTAGGTTCGGGGCGAAATACCAATACTTGTTGGCAGCATAAAGGATAACGGAAACCACGCATAGCGTGATCATGATTTGATGCTCATGTTTCGTTTTCCGGCAGAAGTCAATGATGACATGCATAATTAGGATGGCTGGCAGATACCATAACGGGCCGTTGAGCGGTTCTGCGAATGCATTCTCATGTTGTAGCAAGATGGTACCAACGATGGGGCGCATGGCTGCGAAGAAATCTGGCATGGTGCCGTTCGTCAGATAGAATTTCAGCAGCCAATAGGGATAGATAATGGCATTATAAAATATATAAGGTATAATCAGACCGTACCAGTATTTCCGCCAATTTTCCTTTTCACTTCCTCGATCCTTCTTCAGATAGCCTGAGATGAAGAAGAATATGACGATGATGACTGACTGTATATAGCGATAATAGAACCATTCCTGCGATTGTGGCAAATGACAAAAGATCACTGCGCAAGCTGCCAGTGCCTTTCCCCAGTCTATCCAGTTGATTCGCTCTTTCATGCCACAAAAGTAATATTTTTCACTCAATCTGCCAAAAGTTCCAACTTTTTTCTGTACTTTTGCCGTCGAATGGCAAGTAAAAGGATAGCATACATCGATGCGATGCGGGGATTCACGATGATTCTCGTGGTTTATTCGCATATTTGTGGCTTTTGTCTGGGCGACACGAAGCAGGGCTTTAACGATGTCTTTTTCCTTTTCCGTCTACCTTGCTTTTTCATTATTAGCGGTTGGTTGTTTGAGAAGGTGGAACGATCGTGGAATAACGAAACAGTCAGGCAAACCATCAAACATAAGTTCATGGTACAGATAGTGCCGACTTTCATTTTCCTGTTATTGTTGGCACCTCCTCCGCTGTTCTTCAGTCGGCTTGGAGCAACGAAGGGCGGCTATTGGTTTACGTTCGCCTTGTTCGAGTTCTTCTTGCTTTGCATCTTTTCTGAGCGCTATCTGAAGAAGTGGGGTGGGGTGTTTGCCCTTGTCATTTCTGCCTCAGCCTTCTGCTACGACATTTTCTACAACCGTCTTGTTCATGTGCTCAATATTCAATGGATTACGGATATACTTGGTTTCCTGAGCTTTATGACCTGGCGCTATTTCCTGTTCTTTTATATTGGAACCTGGGTGAAACGACATTTCGAACTGTTTGTCAGATGGACGAATAAGCCCTCAATCATATTGCCAGTTATCATCGGATTTGTTCTTATCGCCATGCATCCTCATGCGGAGAATGGTGTTTTTGCCTATCTGATATTTGCCGTTGGTGGTGTTTTAGGGCTGACGATGGTCTTCACACTTTTCCGCCTGTTCTATTCTCAACGCTTTTCACTCATCACTCATCGTTCTTTAGAATATATAGGTTCGCGTACCTTAGATATATATCTGCTTCATTATTTCTTCCTCCCTCGATACCTGTTGCCATACGGAGAGCAGCTACGTGCTTACGATAGCAAAATATTGGAACTTGTCGTTGCATTGTTGTTGGCTTTGGTTGTTGTCGTCATTTGCCTGATAGTCAGCTATGTTATCCGACTCAGTCCTTTTTTAGGGCGTTATCTGTTTGGAGTTACCACAAAAGAACGTAAATGAGTAATTACGAAAGAACATATCGCCATGATTTGGACCTGCTAAAAGGGCTGGCCATCATTGCTGTGGTGCTTTATCATGCCGGATGGTGCAAGAGCGGCTATTTGGGGGTGGATGTCTTTTTTGTGCTTAACGGGTATTTCGTGGTTCCTCAGGTGATGAGGCAGATTGAGGAAGGGAGTTTCAGCTATTTCTCTTTTCTGGAGAAAAAGGTATTTAGGCTTTTGCCCTTGGTGTTGCTGATAAGTGCATTTGCGCTTTGCGTCGGCAGTATGGGCATGCTACCGCTTGACTTGCGCTTTCTGAGTGAAGAAGTGATAGCGGGCTCCGCATTTATGAATAATGTGCTTCAGGCCATAACTACGCAGAACTACTGGGCTGCCATCTATCATAAGGTGTTGATGCACACTTGGTTCCTGGGAGTGTTGTTCCAGTTCTACGTCGTCTTCCCCTTGCTGATGATGCTATCCCGAAAACGAATGAGAGGGGCGCTTGTCATACTGACAATACTGTCGCTCCTACTTTACTTGAGTCCCATTGACACCATCGGCAATCAGTTCTACCTCTTACCTTATCGTTTTTTCGAACTGGCCATTGGTGGACTCATTGGTCTCAAAACCTACAAGGCTTCATCTGTGTTGGGTGCAGCCTCGTTTGTTGGTATTCTGCTGATGGTTTTCTTTGGCGCCTTCACCATTGGCGAGAGGGCAATGCCGTATAATCTGGTAGGTGGCACGAACACCATTCGTGAGAGTTTCTTGCCTCGTGAGTTGATGCTGTGTCTGACAGTTCTTTTCACATCCATTTTTCTTTTGGCCGATTATCACAAGTCGCGTGTTTCCTCATTTTCCCAAGGTTCCAGAGTCTTGGCTCCATTAGGTAGGATGAGTCTCAGCGTTTTTCTATGGCATCAGCCGCTCTTTGCTTTCTATCGCTATTGTTATGCTGATGAGTTGTCGTGGCCAGTTTTACTTAGCTTGATATCTGTTACTGTCCTGCTTTCAATGATTACCTATTATATAATAGAGCAGAGAATCCGTATCACCAATCTTTCACGTTGTTGCCTTGTTTTGTCATTCATTGCTGTTAATGCCTATGCCTTATGGGTGTATTCCCAGGGTGGGGCTATTAGGAATGTGCCTGAGCTTGGTATTTGTAAAGGTAATGCAGACCCCAAAGCATTCGAGCGCTATACAGACCGTATATATCAGTATGACAAGGAGTTCTCGTCCGATTCAGCCAAAACGAAGGTCCTCATTATTGGCAACAGTTTTGCACGCGATTTTGCTAACGTGCTGCTTGAATCTCATTTGGCTGACGACATGCAACTTTCTTATCGCTATTCCTTCGATGACTGTCCGTTGTCCCGTATCCGCGAATCTGACCGTATCTATTTCTTTGGATGGAAACATCAAGTGCCTGATGTCGTTTGGCAGAATCTGAAACAAGGGGCCGAGGTTTGGGGCATTGGTACCAAAAATCATGGAACCAGCAACGGCATTTTCTACAAGAATCGTTTTAAGTCAGACTATTTCTGCCAGCATACTCTTATCCGCGAGGACTATCACTCTGTCAACTCTTTGCTTAAGGAGGAATGGCAAGGGCAGTACGTGGATTTCATCTCTTTGACATTACGTCGAGATAACACAGTTCCCGTCTTTACTCCTGACCATTACTTCATTACCTATGATGGTATGCACCTGACCCCGTTTGGTGCCAGATACTATGCAGAATTGTTAGTTGAAAGGGAAACAAAGTAAGCTCCCAATGTCTTGAATTAAATATTGATTCGTTTTCCTATTCGTCGATAAAGATAGTAGATGAATACGAAAATTGTGGCTTTCAGAAGGGGACACAGGAGGAAATGGGCGCAGAGGCTCCAGGTGGATGTACCAAAAAGACTGAAGAAAGCTGTGTCGATGATGGAGAGGAAGAATACATAGTGAGCCAGGAAAATGAAATAGGATGAATCGCAGGCTACCTGGGGGATTCTTATGGAGGTTCCTGTGAGAATCCTATTGGCAAGACAGAAGACGGCTGCGATGCTGACGAGTCGGAAACAGAGCATGAGAACTGGGAAAATTGGGGTGGGGTAGGTGAGTACCATCGATAGCCCTAATGCCGCGGAAAGCAGATACCAGAGGGTTTCTCCTTTTGCGAAAGTCTCAATGATATTCATTTTCCTTATGCCCATGAATGCCCCAAATATAAAGAAGCAAACGGCGTAAGGTGTAGGTCCTGGTTGAATGGCCCAGATGCCTGTTGCATAGACAGGCAGAAGCAGCATCAGGATACACCAGCCGAGTTTCCTCACCCCTATATATATAATAGGTGTAAGCAGCGACACCACTATCAGGTCTCTGAGAAACCAAAGCGGCATATTGGCAGGCTCCCAGAATATGCTTGGGCTGAAGGTCCTCAGCTTGACGGCCATCAGCAGGTTCCAGATGATGTAGGGAATCAGCAGCGTCTTAATCCTCCGCTTTATCTTCTGTTGATAGGTTTGCCAGTCCCATTTCTCCACATTTACAAAGAACAGATAGCCACTGATAAAGAAGAACATCGGCATAGCTGCTTTCACCAATGTCTGGCTCACCACCAGTTTCAGTACTTGATACGTATCCCAGCCGCTTTCCAGCAAACTATACCCTTCAGCCACCTCATTATAGCTGTGGGCATAAGTCACCAATATAATCAGCGGCAATCGCAGCTGATTGATGACCTGAAATTGACTGACTGTGCCCATAATAAGTGATGCGATGGTTCTTTAAATGACAAAAATAATAATTATAATCGTAATAAAATGCGTGATCCTTTGATATTTAGAATATTTTCACACTCTATGGGCTGTGTTCGAAAGAAAGCTGCCATTCATTTTAATATTACTAAGATTTTTGAGAAAAAGGGTGTCAGGGTGACAGAATGCCGATGTACAGGGCATTTGCACCCTTTTTTGAGGGTGACAAGGGTGACAGGAGGGTGACAGGTTGTCAGGCTTTTGAGCCGAGTAAACTCAGGTAAAAAGGTAGGGGAAATGGATGAAAACGGCTAGGAAACTACTAAATTCTCTAGAGAATTTAATGGTTTGCAGGCACTAAACAGGTCGTTTACCGGCACTAAACGCTGAAATTCTCGAGAGAATTTGATAGCTTCTGGCATACTTTTTGCATCTAATAAGGTAGTAACAATTAACTTTAGACGGATGAAAGACATAAGTAAAGTGCAGATGCGTTATATCTACCGCCGTGAGTGGAAGAGTAAGTACGTGACTCTCAGTCAGATAGTTGAATGGACGAGGAGTGGAAAATACGAAGCAGGCGTCAACGCCGCAAGAGGGCTGACGGCTGTGGCAATGGATGGTGGTATGGTTTGTGGCCCGATGGCGGCTGATAGGCTGCCGATGATTAGGCCTGCCTTCGACGATCAGGGACATTATACTGGTTTGGTGCTGCTGTCGTTTCGTGTGGACGAGGGCTTTGAGACGTTGGAGCGATTGCGAAAGACGGTGAACATGTGGGAGCAGACGCTCCTTTCGTTTGTAAGTGCAACAGGACGGGCATTGGAAGTGCTGGTTTCCTATAAGCTTACGGGTGGAGGCTTGCCTCAGGAGGAATCGCAAGTCGCTCTGTTTCAGCAGTATGCGTATAAGCGGGCGGCAGAGTTCGCCTATGCCTCGACGGGCTTCAAGCCTGAAGAGGTAAAGCACGACGGTACGGAGTTTTTCCGCATTTCATACGACGAGGACGTCTATTACCATCCTGAGGCCATTGCCATCGAGATGGCACAACCTACTGAGCCGTTGACTGACGAGTCGGCCCAGATGGTGGGCAAGCCTGATGAGGTGAAGCTTGACATGGAGGTGCTGCCAGGCTATACACGACGCGAAATGGATGCCACGAAGTTCAACTTCATTTGTCGTGATTTGGCCTATGGGAAGGAGCTGGATAAGGAGACGTTTTTGATGAAGCTTGCTACAGCCTGCTGCAAGGCGGGTATTGACAAGGAGTTGGCCATCAAGGAAACCATTAGCATGGGTATGTTCTTTGAGAAGGACATTTTGGTGCGATCTACCTTCAATACGGCCTATGAGAAGCATCCGTTAGGGTGTAAGAACCCCATTGATAAGTCGCTGATGCATCAGCAGTTGCTGAAGGAGTTCCTGCGTCGTCGTTATATGTTCCGTCGTAACAGCGTGACGGGCGATATGGAATATCAGGAGAAATACCGCTATGCACTGTGGTGGAAACCGTTGACGGATGAGGTCCGCAACGATATCAACAATGAAGCTATTGAGGAAGGTATCAAGGTGTGGCCGAAGGACTTGGAGCGCATTATTGTCTCAGAGCGTACGGATACGTATGATCCTGTACGTGAATGGCTTGAAGCTCTGCCTCGTTGGGATGGTCGCGATCGTCTGGGGGAGCTGGCCGATCGTGTCAGGACACAGACACCTGGCTGGCGCGAGAACTTCAAGATCTGGATGCGCTCGATGGTGAGTCAGTGGCGAGCAGGTCGCGACACGATGTACGGTGCACAGATGGTGCTGATGCTCGTTGGCGGACAAGGCACTCGCAAGTCGACCTTCATGAGGATGCTGCTGCCAAAGGAGCTGTCGCCGTTCTACATCGACCGCATCGACTTTGCCAATAAGAAGGAGGCCCTTCGAGCCCTCTCCCGTTTCCTGCTAATCAACATCGATGAGTATGACCAGATATCGAAGTCGCAAACCGCTTTCTTGAAACATCTCATCCAGCGTACCGACGTAAAGGAGCGCAAGCTCTACTCCACCACCTTCGAGCAGAGTCAGCGCTTTGCCGCCTTCTGTGCCACCACCAATTCGCTCGCCCCACTGAGGGATGAGAGCGGTAGTCGCCGTTACTTGGTGATTGAGGTCAGTGGCATGATTGATACTGATACTCAGGCAGATAAGCAGATTGACTATCGACAGCTCTATGCTCAGATTGTTGAGGAAATTGAGAACGGCGAAGAATATGCCTTCACGGGTGAGCGCGAACAGCGTATTATCGACCAGAACGCCGATTATTATGAAACGCCCAACGTGGTTAGCCTCTTCGAAGACCTGTTCCGTATGCCCTTAGCAGGCGATGAACCCTTACTGCTTAGCCCGACAGAAATACTCAGTCGTATCAAGGAGGAACGGAAAACGAATGTGGTAACTCAGTCAAATGCCACATTATTAGGCAGTTACCTCCATCGAAAGGGCTATAGAAAGGGCGTTGGAGAGAAGCGTCGCTGCTATTTCGTAGCTAAGAAAAGCTGACACCCTTCTGTCACCCTTGTCACCCTCAAAAAAGGGTGCAAACGCCCTGTACATCGGCGTTCTGTCACCCTGACACCCTAAAACTAAAAAATCGTAGTATATGAGATACAAAATCGTAAAAGAAACCAAGCCGACGCTCAAGACCTTCGGTAAGTATAAAGCTAAGACCATACACAATGGTGAAGTGAGTAGCCACCAGATCATGAAAGAGGTGGCCAAACATTTAGGAACCTCTGAGGGTAATGTCCTCGGCGTGATGATGGGACTCTCGACCATCATCGGTCGCCACTTACGTCGTGGCGACAAAGTTCGCCTCAATACCTGGGGCCTGATGAAGCTCGAGATCGAAAGCGACAAGGTCGATGACCCCAGCGACTTCAAACCCAAGAAGCACATCCGCGGCGTCCGTCTCCACTTCCTGCCGGAGAGTGAGAAGGGCAAGCCCGAGCTTTATCAGGACATCGAGTTTCAGAGGGAGAAGCGGTTCACGGTATAATATCCCTTTTATCACTAATAAAGGATAAAAAAAGAGCATGAGCCTTGGAGGTTTATGATAAAAGTTGTATTTTTGCAGAAAAATGAAGTAAGTTTATATTAACTATATATGGAAGCAATAAAACAGCCAGTATCAAGAATCGTTTGGATAGACTGGATGAAAACCATCGGCATCTATCTGATAGTTTTGGGACACTTCTTTTCTGTTGGTGAAAAATACGTCTATGTGTTCAACGGTCCTTTGTTTTTTGTCCTTTCAGGTTTCCTCAGCAAGAAAGAGACCGATAATAAATTGTTTTGGAAGAAACTGTGGTACAATTTCGTAGTGCCAATGCTATTGATATGCCTGCTGAATTTTCTGATTAATGTTGGCGAAACCTATGCTCATGGTGGTGCTGTCTCCGTCAAGTCTGTTGGCTATTTCTGGTTTCAGGCACTCATTGGTCTTCAAAGTAGTCTGGGTACGTGCTGGTTTATCTACTCATTGGTAATCATTAAGATTATCTATCAATATACGCCCAAGGGCGCATGGAGCCTATTGTTAGTTGTGTTGTTTGCAGCTTGTGCCTATGGCTATAATCAGCTGGATCTTAATACGCTTCATCCTATTCTGCGGAAGGCAAATGCCGCTGTAGCTGTATTTGTCACCTATCCTTGCTTTATTGTTGGCAGTTATCTGCGTTCATACAAAGACCAATTGAATAAATACCAAAACGTTTGGGGCCTTGGAACCTTGCTGGTTGTTAGTCTGTTGGTTGTCTTCTTGTGTGGTATCTATAATGGTGACGTTAGAATTTACATCTGTGGTTTCGGCGGTAATTTCCTTCTATATCTTATTGGTTTCGTGGCAGGTACTGCATTCATCTATAGCATTTGTAAGTTCCTGTCGGACTATCACACTCGCTGGATGTCGTTGGCTGCCAAAGGTACCATTCTTATTATGGGTTTCCATCCGTGGTTCATCCCTTTGTGCCGTCTGTTTTTCCCAACGCCCTCGCTGCTGGATTATGTGCTTTCGGTTCTCATCGTAGCGTTTTTCCTGCCGATAACGGTACTTGCAGATAAATATTTCCCCTTAATATTGGGTAAACTGAGAAAATAACGCATTATTCTAAGGCATCAAACAGATCGCGGGCAAATCGTTCTTTGGCAAAGTAGGTGGCCCGTTGAAGAGAGGCTGCAGACATCTTCAGCCGCTCTTCTGGGTGTTGTAATAGGTGGCGTATGGCATCAGCCAGTTGTGGTATAAAATTCTCACCTGTTGGTATAATGATTGCATTGCCTTGCCCAATCTCTTCGGGAATGCCTCCGCTATTAGAGGCGATGATAGGTAGTCCCATGGCTTGTGCCTCTAACACAGTAGTTGGGAAGGGATCGTTCCAAATGGAAGGAATGACAGCGATGTCGGCTAATTGCAGATAATAAGGCATTTGGTCGTAGGGAACAAAGCCCGTAAATACCAGATTCTTTTCAATAGCCTTGGCCTTGTCCTTCAGATTCCTGACGAAATTGTTTTCGGTTGTGGCATTGCCAAAGAAGGTGCTGCCGATAATCATCAGCTTGATATTGGGCAGGTCTTTTAAAAGAAGAATTGCATCAATCAGCTCAGAAATGCCTTTGTCCTTATTGATACGGCCGCTGAATATCATCACGAAGTCGTCATCGTTAAAACCTAAGTCCTTGCGGTTGAAGGGAATAGTCTCTTTTCGCGAGAAACTCTTCAGGTCAATGCCATTGTGTATAGTTTGTATTTTGCTGTTAGGACTGATAGAAGAAACACGTCCCTTGATATAATCTGATACCGTCAGCACCTTTCTTAAGCTGTTGAATATTTCTTCGTGGTGGGGCGTCTCGCTGTTGAGTAGGTCATTGTGTAGGTGTAGCACAATGTTCTTGATGCCCCGTTGTGAAAGCTTGTAGGCATAGCCGGGTCTGTTTTCAAGTATCACACAGTCGTAGTTTTGTTTGCGTAAGTGACTGTAGCATTTCTCTAAGAAATATTCTATGAAGTAGTTGTGCATACCACGTGGGTGCAAATGGGTATAGAGCCGACGTTTGATGCGAGCCATCAGGCCGTCGGTCTTGATGAAGTGGTAGTGGTTAACCCCTGTCCGCTGACTGGCCAGTCGCTTGGCCTCAGGATGATAGACACTGTAGACGGTAATGTCATGCAGGCGGTGTGTATGATTATACTCCAGGTAGAAGTCTGTTAGGTTCTCAACCGCTCCTCCCTGTACGGACGGAACGGGAAGTATACCCGATGTGAGAATGGCAATTTTCATAGTGGATTGTATGTGAGGTTATGACTTCAAGAATGGGAAAATTCTTGGTAAAAGCAAAGCAATGTAATAGCAGATGACGGCCGTCAGCAGAATGAAGCAGACACCAATGGCATAAAACAGTGGCCAGTTTCCCCAGGCCAAAGTGCGCAGTGTAATGATGTTGAACGTGCTGATGATGGGATAATGGATGCAGAACACCCACAGAGAATTGCGGCCAAGGGCTGTTAGTGGCTTCATGAGAAAAGATGGCAAACGTTTGGACAACCAAATGATAACAACACTTCCAAAAACACTGGCAATAAAAGCAAGGGCAGGGTAGTCGCTCAAGATTCTGACAGAGTGGTTGATATCGCCTTCAAACTCAATAATGATGAAATAGAGTGCTGTGATAATGAGCATCAACCACCATGGTTTGCTGTCGATGTCATATTCACGGACGTATTTCCCAGCCAAAATGAAAGCAGCAAAGTAGAAGGATGTATCAAGGCTCCAGGGTAGCAATATCGGCAATTGCAGAAAGCCGTATGTAATCAGTAAGAACAAGGGTATAGCCAATAATTCACGTCGTCTGTCACCACGAGTAAAGTATACCCAGATTGATGCTGTGAAAAGTGCGGAGAGAAACCATGTTGGAGCACACCACCTGTGGAATATTTGGTGATATAGAGGATCCCCGAATGGATAGATGCTGAAACGAGAATATAATGCCCCCCAGACATTGTCGAGCGTAGCTTTACCAATTACGGCAAGTATAGCCAGCATCAGAATGTTGGTAAACACGTAAGGAGTCAGTAGTCTGTCAGCTTTCTTGGCTATAAAGGTGGAGAATGGCATATCTTTATAACGGTATGTATAGCCTGAAAGGACAAAGAAAACGGGAATACAGAATTCCCAGGCAAACCACATGAGATCACTACTGCGGGAATGGCTACAGATAACGAAAAGAATGCCGATGCCTTTAGCGGCATCTATGTAGTCGAGTCTTTGGGCGGGCATAATGTTACAGGTATTTCTTGAGGCGGTTAATAATTTTAATGCAATAGGTCAGGTATTTCCTTGTCTTTGGGTCATCGCATTGGTTCAAGAGTCTGAACATGGTCGTTTTATCGAGTTTGGCAAGAGAATCATAGTCCTTTCTAACACCAGCAGGAAGAAGGCCTTCAATAACCTTTGCTCGTTCCTGCTTATTGAGGTCTGTGCCAGTATTACTGATTCCTCCCTGCTCTCGACGGCAGATAACCATGTCAAGTAGTTTTACACTCCGATTCTTACAGACAACCTGCATCATATAAAACTTCCAGTCGCTAACAATTCTAAGATTTTCGTCGTATGGCATATCATCAAATAGCGTGCGACGGATAAAACCTCCCTGATGGGGTAGAAAACCAACCACGAATGTAGCCATGGATAGCCTTATTGGTAGATTGGTTGTCGCTGTGGCACCACTGACGGGATTCTGATGAAATTCCTTGCCGACAACAATATCATAGTTAGCCAACTCCTTTTCAACATCATTGAGGACTGTAGGTGAATAATAGGTGTCACCAGAGTTCATGAAGTTGATATAATCTCCTTTGGCCTGACAGATTCCTTTATTCATGGCATTGTATATCCCTTTGTCTTTCTCTGAGACCCAATATGTTATGGACGTTTCATGTGCCTTGATAACATCTACACTGCCATCAGTTGAGCCTCCATCTATAATGATAAACTCATAGTTGTCAGACTTTAAACGTTCTACACTTTCAATTGTCTGAAGTAGACCATCCCGATTATTGTAGTTTACTGTAATAATAGAAAATTTCATCGTCTCATGTTTTTTATTCGATAATAGCTTTCCTTGGTGCCTTTGGCAAATATCCATAGAAGAGTTGCATTACACAACACATACGCGGCTAAACCAAGCAAACAATAGCCAGCCCACGAAAAGAAATTGGCAAAGGGAGAAAAGGGAATTTGGTGGATACACCAATTACCTACAATAAAAGATACCAGAAGAATCAGGTAATATCTTATTGTTCCTGACCAATAGTATTTCACTGACATTTGTAATCCTGATTTGAAAAGGTAATATGGTTTCCATAATACTACGATAATGGCTACACTGACTATTTTCCCTAAAAGGATGCCAGCTATGCCCCACTTCAAACCAGCTATAATGGTAACTGTGATATTTATTGCCAGTTCGGCCCATGCTGCCCAAACATCACCATAAAGACCATGGGCATGGTTGTAGATATCAACCACTCCTCGAGAGTTCTCCATATAGATGTAAACAACAAGAAGAACGAGAATCGTACGGTCAAGAATATATATGTCTCCTAACCATAAGGAAATAAATGGCTCAATAAAATAAAATATGGAGAAGCTAAGAACTCCTGCAACGAAATGACGAATGGTCATTAGTTCCCAAAATACGTTGACCATTTTATTCTTGTCACCTTCGGCAACTAAGTTTCCAACACCTGCATTGACGCTATTCAAAACAGTGTTGAACATGAGTGATATTTTTGATACAATCATGGTATAGTTGCCATATACGGCAACCATTTCCAATGTGGTAAAGCCAAAAATAAATAGTTCGTCGCTCCGACGAAGAACAAAATCTTTTATTCTATGTATAAAGACCTGTTTTGTCTTCGCAATGATTTCTGGATACTGTTTGAGTAACTGACGACCGCGACGTTTCTCAACTTTTAACCAAGGGTATTCTTTGTTGATTTTCCAGTTAAGCACTATACATCCTAAAAGACCGAACAAAAATTCTATGCCGACCCACACGTAAAGATTCTGATAAGTGTAAGCTAAAAATATTTGAATTCCAGTTTTAACTATACCTGCTGATTGCATGTAAATGGCTACAAGATAGTTCTTCTGGTCGGCAGAGAGAAGCGTCTGTCTGTAGTTGATAAAATAGCCAATAAGCGAGGAACCAAGAAAAGAATAAAAGGCAAAATAGATAATACCAAAGCCAAGTTCTGATCTGGCAAAAATCAAAGGAAAGAACAAACTGATAATAATACCTCCCAAAAGAATAAAACAACCTATCCAATTGTATAGATAGCCTAATAATGAGAGAATGTTTTGTATTTCTTGTCGGTTCTTACTCTGAAGTGGTCTGTAAAGAAAATAACCGATACTTGCTGTAATACCAAGTTCCGCTAAATTTAAGTAGCCTAAAATGTTGCTTAAAGTGCCAGTAAGACCAATAAATTCAGATCCAAGACAATCCAGGAATATTTTACGCGAAAAGAATGCCAAGAAAAGTGACAAAAAGTAAAACAACAAGTTTACTTCTGCATTAATCATACTTTTTCTGACTCGTTCTCCCATACTAAGTAGTTTAAAGAAAGCTATTTGCTGTTATGGGTGGTATGTAAGAAGTCGGTATTCTTATGATCCATGTGGAGGAGGTTCTTGAGCATACGGAGCACAAGGCCTGGAATGGCAAGTGCCTTGCCAAAGAGAGAGCTGGAACGGAGTTGGGCGGGAATAGCGATGAACAGGGCAACGGCCAAGGCTCCCAATAGCCACCACCACTTGGCGCACCATTCGGGAACGAGAACCGTCATCATGATAGCAAAGAAGGTTAGTATCACAATCAAAATAGAGCGGGGGATGAGTGCTTGCTGGATAGTTTTATCAATGAAATTTAGATTGCCATGAATAAATGCATTGGGAATCTGGGGTAGCTGGCGAAGCAGACTCTGAATCTGAGCTGTCATCCAGCGCATGCGCTGACGTTGGAAATTGTCTTTGTTGCTGACTTTTTCATCAAAGACGTGAATCTCTGCTGCATATTTAATGAAGATTCCTTGTCTGAGCAATAGGGCTTCCATTTCACGGTCTTCACCAGCTGTGCTAAGCTGGAAGACATTTTTCTTGAACAACTCGTAGTCGAAACACATGCCGGAACCGATGAGCGCCGAGGAGAGACCGAGGCGATTGTGAGCTTTGCGGAAAATGGTGTTGTTGATTTCCTCACTGGCCCCGTCAAGCATGGCCACATCGTTATTGGAATTCTTGGCACAGCGGTGACATTGGATGGCATCATAACCGGCATTACAAAGGATGTTGAGATTGTGAAGAAAATTTTCCTGTACGACATTGTCAGCATCAAGAACCACTATATTATCAAAATCCCCTTCAATTGTTTTTCCTCCGTCTTCCACCGTCTGAATGGCATATTGCATAGCCTTGGCTTTTGAACTTTTTTCAAAGACTGGGGTTAAAACGGTAATGGGGAAAGTACGCAATTGCTCGTTCGTCTCGTCTTTCATGTGGTCAGAGATAACAACCAACTGGTATTTGTCTTTTGGATATTTTTGATACAGAAACTTATCAATAGAATTAAGAATGACTGCGTCTTCATTATAAGCTGGGTAGAGTATCAGAAATCTACGCTCCTTATAACGGCTAAGTGACTTTGCATGGGTTGAGGCAAAGTCGTCCTTCTCGTAAAATAGAGAAATGATAGCGAAAAAGACGACATATAAGACCGATGCAGCCATGATGCACCATATCGTAATCTCAATTATATGTAAGATAGTCCAAAACATAGGCGAAATACTATTTCCTTCTGAATAATCCGGTGACTTTTCTATAGATGTTTGAAGCTGTCGCCATTGGTAGGCTAATAAAGTCCTTATCCCAGTTCTTGTCTACGAGTTCATTAGGGGTAGCTATGGCAAGGGCTAATCCCCAAATAACTGTGACAATCCACCATTTGATAGCTAAGGTAAGATAGATGAATGGAAGTGTGATGTCCATCACTAAGACTATAACAAACATGATGGAACGAGGAATAAGCATCCATTGAATGATCTTGTCCATCCAGTCGTATTGTTGGTTGATGATGGCTGATGGAAGATAACGGATGTTTTTGAACAGTGCACGATATTGGTCAATAATCCATTTGCCGCGTTGACGATTGAATTCGGCAGCGTCGCGTTTACGTTCGTTGTATATATGGATATAGTCAAAATAGTCGATAAAACATTGTTGGTGAACCAACATACCTTCCAGTTCTCTGTCTTCAAAATTGGTTCGAACTTTCATGAGATTCTTCTTGAACCATTCAAACTCGTATGCTACGCCGGCACTTGAAAGTGAGGAGGATAATCCTATCGTGATATGACCACGTCGGAAAATGGAGTTGTTGATTTCTTCGAAAATGCTACTTAGGCGAGCTGGTGCTGTATCTCGGTTGCGCGGCATCAGGTGGCAGGTTATAGCTTTTGTACCTGCAGCTTCGTATGCATCATTGAGTTGTTCTAGGAATTCTGCTTCTACAATGTTGTCGGCATTCAATATTACAGCAACGTCGTAAATCTTAAATGCCGGCAAATTAAGAATGGCGTATTGGAGCGATTTTACTTTCGAACTTTTCTCAAAATTGGGTGTTAAAAGTGTGATAGTATATTGGGCCAATTTTATATTGGTGATTTCTGACTGATGGTCTGAGATGACCACAACGTCAAACATACGTTGCGGATAGCTCTGGCTGAGAATGGAGGCAACTGTATGGACGATATTGTTATCGTCTTTATAAGATGGGATGATAACGATAAAACGATTCATATGTTTAGCTTTGGGAGCAAAACGTGTTTTGCCAAACACCGAAACAACAGAAAAAAACACAATATAGATAACTGTTAGTGTCACTCCCACGAACAGTAAACCGTCAATGATATATAATGTTAGCCAATAATAGTCCATACTTATGTAGTCTTAGTTTTTAAATTTTGTCCATGCAAAAAATCTCTCACTCCTTTTGTCATGGCCTTTATAAGGTCAAATCGTCCCTTCATAGTAAATCGGCAAATATCACGCAGACCTACCATCAAGGTCAGATAGCAGTAGGTTGCGTATCTTTGAGGCCTCTTGACGTTACGTTTTGCAAAAAGGAATCTGTTTCGGGTGATATAATAGGTCTTGAGTGGGCTGTCGGAACCTGTGGACTGGCTTTCCTTATGAAAAATGGTACAGGCAGGCTCATACCAAATATCATAGCCAGCCCTTTGTAACATCATCGACCAATCCAATTCTTCGTAGTAAAGGAAATAACAATCAGGCATTAATCCAATTTGCTCTAAAGCTTCACGTTTTATCATCATAGCTGCACCATGAGCGTATGGGGTAGGATGGGCTTCGTCATACTGGCCATGGTCTTCTTCGCCAAAGCCAATAGCGCGATTACGTAAGGTGATAGATGATAGGGGGGTATAACCTGCATACTGAATGGGGTGATTGCCCCAGGCAAAACGTATCTTGGGACAAACCATGCCAATCTTATCAGAGGATATCAAACAGTCGATAAGTGGCTGGAATGAGGTCTGAGGTGTAACGTCTGAAGTCTGAAGTGACAATAACGTATCGTTGTTGATGAAATACATGAAACGGCCATTGGCCGCTTTGATGCCCAGATTATTGCCGCCAGCAAAACCAAGGTTCTCGTTACTGCGGATGGCATTAACTTTAGGATAACGTTGTTGAATAAGTAAGGCTTCGTTAACTATTGAGCCATTATCAACCACAATCACCTCCATGTTGTCATTGAAGGTGATAGTATCAATTAATGCGCAGGTATCTTCCAACCCATTGTAATTGACAGTGATGATAGATAACTCAATGTTCAACTCTCTGTCTACATTTAATTACACCCTTGATGCAAGTTTTTTTTCCAATTTAAGACGTTTCTTCTCTTCTTGCTCAGCACGTCTTTTATTTTCGTACTCAATCCATTCAGGTTCAATGTAAGGAAGTAAATATACAATAGTCAGTCCGCCATAGAAAAGAAGACCATTTGGATATTGTATAAGTACTTGGTTAGCATATCCTCCTAATTGAATAGCTACAAAAGCACAACAAAAACCAGATCCTATACCCATCAAGGATCGGTTTTTAAGTTTAAAGAATACGATGTAACATGCCCCTAAAAGCATCATTAGCATAGTTACAACAAAAACAGTTATACCAATCGATCCTGTTCTAATCCAGATAAACACATACTCTGAGTCTGGGGCGATATTTGCTAAGAGGTAAAATTTATTATTTGCAGGAACATTATCGTTTCCCATGCCAAGTCCAATTCCCCATGGAGCATCATTAATGTATTTTTTGATGGATTGTTTGTTGATGTCACGAACATTAGAAGATGCATCATTTTTATTAAAAGCAGAACGCATACGTCGAATTTGTTGGTTTCCTTCTCCAATAGTTGTGAATACTAATAAAAACATGAAGAAAGCACCTATAATAGCAGCTGGAATAGCAATCTTAAATGATTTTGACAACACTATATAAACAGCAAAACCACCGAACAGACAGAACATCGCAGTACGTGTTCCTGATGCAAACATGTTAATAATAACTAAGAGCGCAACAATAAAAAAGAATATCTTATATTTTCGTTCTGTCGTAGTTATTGCAAAAATAAGAAAAGCAACTCCTGTTGCTGCTGCGTTACAACCATAGTTTGCAGCATCACTGAAAGTAGAAAAATAACGAATAAGAGTACCTGCCTGAATAATATGTGTACTTGAACCTCTTCCCTGGAGCCATGCATTTTCAGCATCAGTAAACCCAATATGTTGCTGCTTCCATGTCCATATCGCTGAAAAAAGCGCAAATACTGCCCATATCTTCAGATACTTCATGATAATCTCTGGAGAAGATATATATATGCAAAAAACTAAATGTATATACAATAGTTGAAATGCAATTAGTCGAGCTCCAGAATACCATGCTCCTACGTTAATTCCAAGATGACATGAGTCGTTCAATACTTCTAACGTACAGAACCCGCACCAAATAATCAAAGCTAATAGCATGGGATTAACTGCACGTTGGAATTGTGGCGTTTCGCGTGCATCTACAATTGCGATGGCCAATAATAGTAATTCTAACATCTCGTTAGGAAGAGATGTCGGGAAGGGCCATGAGAAGTTATGCCATTGAAGGAAGTAGTTGATTACAAACAACAACCAGAATGTAAACATCTTATATGTAAATGCTACATATACAAATATTACAGCAAATGGAGCCATACACACCATTGCAAATGCACTGAAGCCAGAATTGTAGAACTGGTAAAGTGCAAGCGAAAACAGGAGAAAGAGCAATAATGCTCTTCCTCCATAATCTTGTGAGTATGTCTTAAACGTATTAAACATTATTTGGCGTGACTATTTTCAACAGCAGTCAGACCCATCTGTGAAATGCGGTAGACAAAATTGTTGAAGCGGGTATAGGGCGGTAATTGTCCGACGAATTCCTCAACAGCATAACGTTGAGCCTCTGTGAGATACATAAAGAGTGAATTTTTGTTCTCAAGTTGCGACTCCAGCTCTTTCAAAGCTTTCTGGTCAACATCCTTCCAAGTGCGGTTCGCACGGGTCACCAAAAGGTTGACAGTACCCATGTTCAGCAATGCAGGCGAGATGGAATTGTCGTCCAGGTTTGGATATTCAACAATAGCAATTTCATTAGGCAGGAGATCGGGACATAAGTCCTTGATATCCTTTGCCATGATGTATTTGCTATCTTCAGCCAGGAAGTCTTCATCGTAAGTGAGCAGGCGAACCTGCAATCCGATTGATACCCAATAGTTCTGCAACTCTTGTGCCAAATAACTCTTACCGTTCTGTGCGTCAGTCGACAACAAATTCAACACATTCTGCTGTCCCTCCTTGAAGTGGGGTAAGAGTGACTTTGAAAGCTGGCGAAGAGCCATATCGCTGATGGTCTTGTTGTAGCGACGGTAGCGCAGATTGCTTTCCTTCGGGAAACATCCCATGACAGGAATCTTCGTTATTCGTTCAGAACGCATGCGATCTCTCAATGTTCGATCGAGCAATTCGATGATAAAGAAGTACATGGCTGTCAAAACAAATGTCAATAAGAATGCACCTAACAGAATCATCATACGGTTGGTGGGTTGAGCATTCATGGGGAACATCGGTGGATTCAGCACATGCAAGGTGGCTGTGGACATTTGCAAGTTACGCTGACGGAGTCGAGCTTGATTCAGTGCCTTCAACATTTCCATATAGTTGCCTTCTATAAAGCCAATATGGCGGTCTTTACGGGCTATGGTGGCTCCGATAGGGGCATAATAAAGTAAGTCTCGGTCAATCTGCTGACGCATAATATCTTGAGCCGACATCTCAGCCTTGGTTCTTTCAAGGATAAGAACTTGTTCCAACCATTTGCTAATCATTTCATTGGCCTTCACACCAGTTTCTGTACTATATGACCCTGTTTCTATGTCACGCGTTAGATCTTTCATACTCCGAGTAGCATCCTGAAGCATTTTCTCGGCTTTTGCCAATTCAAGTTGCGATTCATTGCTGGCACCACCTTCACTATTCATGAGTCTTAAATTAGAGATGCGAGATTGGATGCGGGAAATATCGGTTACTTGTTTAGTAAAATCTTTATTGGCACGGATAATTTTTGCACGGTCGCCTAACTGCCGTTCCAAATAGTCCATCATGGCCTTGCTGGTGGTATAATTCATCAGCTGATCATTAGTAGAGTTCTTGTGTTGAGCATCCATATTGGCAACCACTTTGGTCTGTTCGAGGTAATTGATGATTCGTTTGTCAATGTTATAACGAATCAGGTCATCTTCCGCACCTGTCAAAATGCGGTATAATCTGGCAACCTCGCGTTCAAAGAACTTGATCACATTATTAGTTTCACCATATCTCAACTGTTGATACTGGCGAGCAAAAACTTCATTCAGGATGTCCAAAGTGTTATAAGCAATACCGGCATCATTGGCAGAATAGCCGATATCAATAATATCACTTCTATTGAGTTGCATGACTTTCAAGCGACTTGTAATATTATTGATGCCAAACCAAGGATGATAATTCAGAATACCAAAAAGGTAATTATCCTGCATAGGCTTCTCATAAGCTTTCAGATTGGAGTACGTGGCATTTTCATTATTCCGGTTGATTAAGGCTTTGACATCAGCAGGAACAGTGGCATTTAACTGACGGAAATGCTCTGCTGATATATAGTTATTGTCTTTGTTGGCATTACCATACATCATACAACGGGCAAAGAGTCGGAGAGATACTTCGTGGATGGTTTTGTCTGTTGTAATAATCAACATTAAGTTAGTAATGTTTGTCTGCGAATTACCACCAACAGAACCTGTTCCTTCTATATTGTATCCAGTTATCATACCTGTATAAATAGTGGTGTTGGTGTCATAGACACGTTCCATATTGCGCGTTAAGAACCACGCTACTACCAAAGCAATTAATGGTAAAATAACAAGATACCAGCGTATCTTATATAAAAATCTGACGATATATCTGAATAAATCCATAATGCGATATTTTATTGTGTATTATTATTTATTGGATTTCTTAGCCTCAGCTTTGGCTGCTTTTTCCTCTTCTTTCTTTAGTTGTTCCTCTTTTTTCTCCTCTTCTTTAACAGCTTTCCTAATACGTTTCTCAACTGCTTTGTTCTCTTTAGCTAACTGCTTTTCTGTTTTGTGAACATTGCTGTCTAAAGTAATCTCAGTTGTAGAATTCGTCAAAATGGGGGTATGAGTGAGAATTTCCAATGTCAAGATGTCGGTGATAATCTCTGTTTGCATAGCTTGATATCCACCTACAACACTCATCTCGAATCGCTTTGTTTCCGCGTAATCATGAATGCCCATATTGCCATTATGGAAGTCTTCCAAATTTAGAGCGCCAGCACCTTGATATGCAGCAGCACTCTCACTGGTTGTTTTCAGCGTCACCAAATTATTGGTAATCTTCACATATAAGGACGCAATCTGTAACTTCAGATTGTCATAGGCCAAATCTTTCTGCAATTGAGCTTGCTCGGCCTCTAAACGTTTACGCTTAATAGCTGGAGCCAAATCCAGAATGTCTTCTACTGGAACTGCTAAGTTGACACCTACGTTCCAGTATTTCTGTTCAGATCCCTGGAATTGCATAATACGCATGTTATAGGATGAGGAGCTGTTTCCCCACATATCGGTAACACCATAGCTGTAGCTGGCGTGTCCTGTTACGTATGAGAAAATATGTCGTTTTTGCTTGGCAACCTCCGCCTCTGCCAATTGCTGTGCTTTAGCGAGACTCATAATCTGGGGCGTTGATTTTGCGTTTTCAAAAAGAACAGCCAACGGTGGAAGGTGAAACTCAGAGAAATTAATGTCCTTTTCTTCACTGGAGTCAAAGAATCCTGCACTGATGCCACTCTCGTTAAACTGGGCATAGCTGGTGCTAACGAAAGTGCTTAGTAGTAGTGGAATTAGAATATACTTATATTTTTTCATAATTAATGGTGTTGTCAGGTTTATACATTCTCTTTTTGAACAAATGCCGTTAAGGTACGGAATATGATTTTCATATCGAGTATGAAATTATAAGTCTGTCCATACGTGATATCGAGTTGCTTACGTTCTTCTGCAGACATAGCGCCTCCCTTTCCTCGCTCTTCTACCTGCCACAGACCTGTTAAACCAGCGGGAGCCATGAAACGGTCGATGCTGGAATCGGCAGTAAGTTTCTCAGCTTCGTAAAGGGGTAGGGGACGATTGCCGACAATAGACATGTCGCCTTTAAGGATGTTGAACAGTTGCGGAAGTTCGTCGATACTGTATTTGCGAATGAAACGTCCCACTTTTGTTACTCTTGGGTCGTTTTCAATCTTCACGAAAGCATTGTTGATTTCTTCTTCTTTCTGTTTGCTGAAGTCACTTTCTGCCACCACAAAATCATCACCGACAAGCATTACTTCCTCGTCACCAATCATCATGTCGGATTCTGCACCCATGGCCAACATCGCCAATTCTGCTTCGTCGCCTAATGGTGCTGTAATTGTAGCATGAGTCTCGGACTTCTCTTCTTCTCCTTCTTCTTTCTTCTCTGCGTATTGATTTCCTGCAGTTTTGCTCACTTCTTTCAGTCTTTTTTCCGCGTCACTGTACATGGACCGGAACTTAAGGAAATCAAAAATGGTATAGTTAGTACCTACACGCTTGGATTTAAACAAGACTGGGCCTGGACTCTCTAACTTGATGGCTATTGCCGTAATAATGTAAACTGGAGATAGGATGATGATGGCCAATCCTGAGAAAACGATATCAAAGAGACGTTTCCAAAGTGGAATCTTGAAACGCAGAATATGCTTCTTTGACACCTGGTCATCAAACATGATTCCTTCCCGGTCGCTGATAAACTGAATCTTTTTATTCAGTTCTGTCACCGATGCAGAAAGGCTTAGCGTATCGTTAATTCCACATTTCTTATATATATCCCGCTCTTCGTCATTCAGTGGCTCAGTCAGCAGAATAATATAAATGTTGGAACATTTCTTGCGAAGATAGGTAATGGCTGTGATGTCTTCAGTACGAACGTTTTTCTCGAAGAAGACAATGAAATGCTCGTTACGTACATGGGGAGTACATGCTGACGCAGCATCTTTATAATTCTTCGTCAGCTGAACGAGTCGCCCAGGTATGTACTTTAAACGTTCTTCTGTCTGTGGGTTGTTACCTAAATATACTATACCTATCATATAATATATTGAAACATTAGTTTGGCAGAATCTTCTTTACTCGAATTTTCAACTCCATAGGGTTGAACGGTTTGACGATGTAGTCTTCGGCTCCAATTTCAAGGAGGCGAATGCGCTCACTGGTGGAATCTTCGCTTGAAAGCATGATAACCGGTATGTGGCGGAACAACTCATTCTGTTTGATCCATTCCAGAAAATCGTCACCACGCATACCAGGCATACGTATGTCTGATATGATAAGGTCGGGAGTATTTCCGGCTTGAAGCCACTTTACTCCTTGCAAACCATCAGGCAGCCATTGTACATCGTAGTCGCTCATCAAATAGATGGAAAGAACCTTCGCAATGGTCTCTTTGTCATCAAGTATTAAGATCTTCTTTTTCATATATGAATTTGATTTTTTTCTTTAAGAATACTATTCCAAAGTGCAAAGGTAAGAAAAATATTTTAATTGAACTCAAAATATTGTAAAAAAATGCTCTTTTAACACAAAAAAGTTGTTTATGTTGTTTTTTTTAAGGAAATTTGCATCAGAAACGTATTACTATAAACTTATTATTGTAAAATGGCGAACAGATATTTGTTAGGTTTCGATGTCGGCAGTTCTTCTGTCAAGGCATCATTGGTAAACGCCGATAGTGGCAAGTGTGTGGCTTCAGCTTTCTATCCTGAGAAGGAAGCTCCTATTATGGCGGTCAAGGCCGGATGGGCTGAGCAGGATCCTAATTCTTGGTGGGAGTATGCTAAGCTGTCGCTCAAAAAGATTATGAGTGATGCCGGGGCTACGGCAGAAGACATCAAGGCTGTGGGTATTTCGTACCAGATGCATGGCCTGGTTTGTGTAGATAAGAATTTGAAGGCATTGCGTCCTTCGATTATCTGGTGTGACTCACGTGCCGTTCCTTATGGTGAAAAGGCTTTCAAGGATCTGGGCGCTGACCAGTGCCTGAGTCACTTGTTGAACTCGCCTGGCAACTTTACCGCTGCCAAGCTGGCTTGGGTGAAAGAGAACGAGCCCGACCTCTATAATAAAATATATAAGGTGATGTTGCCGGGTGATTATCTCGCCCTACGTCTCAGCGGTGTGTCTAATACGACAGTCAGCGGCCTTTCTGAGGGCATGTTCTGGGACTTCAAGGAGAACCAGCCCGCTAAGTTCCTGCTTGACTACTATGGTTTTGACAGCTCCCTGATAGCTGACATCGTGCCCACCTTTGCCGTTCAGAGCGAAGTTTGTGCCGAGGCTGCTGCTGAGCTGGGCCTGAAGGCCGGTACGCCGATTACCTATCGTGGTGGTGACCAGCCCAATAATGCCCTGTCGCTGAATGTGCTGAATCCAGGTGAAATCGCTGCTACTGCTGGCACCTCAGGCGTTGTCTACGGTGTGCTGGGTGAGGTGAACTACGACAAGCAGAGCCGTGTCAATACCTTTGCTCACGTGAACCATACTGTAGAGCAGACCCGTCTGGGTGTGCTGCTGTGCATCAACGGTACCGGTATCCTCAATGCTTGGGTACACCGCAATATCACGCCGGACATCTCCTATGCCGAGATGAACGACCTGGCTGCTCAGGCTCCTATCGGCAGTGAGGGTGTGACCATCATCCCATTCGGCAATGGTGCTGAGCGTGTGTTGGAGAACAAGGAAATCGGTTGCTCTATCAACGGTCTGAACTTCAATAAGCACTCGAAGGCACACATCGTCCGTGCTGCTCAGGAGGGTATCGTCTTCTCGTTCTGCTATGGAATGGAAATCATGCAGCAGATGGGTATGGACATCAAGAAGATACATGCCGGCAAGGCCAACATGTTCCTCTCGCCCCTGTTCCGTAATACGCTGGCTGGTGTAAGCGGTGCTACCATCGAATTGTATGATACCGATGGTTCCGTTGGTGCTGCCAAGGGTGCCGGTATGGGCGCAGGTATCTATAAGGACAGCAACGAGGCCTTTGCAACACTCGACAAGTTAGAGGTGATTGAGCCGGATGCCAAGAATCGCGATGCTTACAAGAATGCCTATGAGGCTTGGAAGGAGACATTGAATAACCGTTTATAAACATTTAATAACTAAACAATTATGACTAAAGAGTATTTTCCGTTTACTGGTAAGATTCCTTTCGAGGGAAAGGACAGTAAGAATGTAATGGCTTTCCACTATTACGAACCAGAGAAGGTCGTGATGGGAAAGAAGATGAAGGACTGGCTGAAGTTCGCTATGGCTTGGTGGCACACACTCGGCGGCGCCAGCGGAGACCAGTTTGGTGGTCAGACGCGTAGCTACGAGTGGGACAAGGCCGAATGTCCCGTTCAGCGTGCTAAGGACAAGATGGATGCCGGCTTCGAGATTATGGATAAGCTGGGTATCGAATATTTCTGCTTCCACGATATCGACCTCGTTCAGGAGGCTGATACCATCGCAGAATATGAGGAGCGCATGAAGGCTATCACCGACTATGCACAGGAGAAGATGAAGCAGTTCCCCAACATCAAGCTGCTCTGGGGTACCGCTAACGTATTCAGCAACAAGCGCTATATGAACGGTGCATCTACCAACCCCGACTTCGACGTTGTAGCCCGTGCTATCGTTCAGATCAAGAACGCTATCGATGCTACGATCAAGCTCGGTGGTACCAACTATGTGTTCTGGGGTGGTCGCGAGGGCTATATGAGCCTGCTGAACACCGACCAGAAGCGTGAGAAAGAGCACATGGCCATGATGCTCGGCCTGGCTCGCGACTATGCCCGCAGCAAGGGCTTCAAGGGAACATTCCTCATTGAGCCGAAGCCGATGGAGCCCTCCAAGCATCAGTATGATGTAGATACCGAGACCGTTATCGGCTTCCTGAAGGCTCACGGTCTGGACAAGGACTTCAAGGTGAACATCGAGGTGAACCACGCTACACTCGCTGGCCATACCTTCGAGCATGAGCTGGCTTGCGCCGTTGACGCTGGCATGCTGGGTTCTATCGACGCTAACCGCGGTGACGCTCAGAACGGTTGGGATACCGACCAGTTCCCCATCGACAACTTCGAGCTGACACAGGCTATGATGGAGATTATCCGTAACGGTGGTCTGGGTAATGGCGGTACTAACTTCGACGCTAAGATTCGTCGTAACAGCACCGACCTCGAGGATCTGTTCATCGCCCACATCAGCGGTATGGATGCCATGGCTCGCGCTTTGCTGAATGCTGCTGACATTCTCGAGAACTCCGAGCTGCCCGCTATGAAGAAGGCTCGCTACGCCAGCTTCGACAGTGGTATCGGTAAGGACTTCGAGGACGGCAAGCTGACCCTCGAGCAGGTTTACGAGTATGGTAAAAAGGTTGAGGAGCCTAAGCAGACCTCTGGTAAGCAGGAGAAGTATGAGACGATCGTGGCTCTCTACGCAAAATAAACCATCTGCATCTATAAACAGAAATCCCCGGAAGCATGTGCCTCTGGGGATTTTCTTATGTGCTAATGTGACGGTTTACATGTTCATGCCGCCATCCACCTGGATCACCTGACCACTGACGTAGCTCGACATGTCTGAAGCAAGGAAGGTGGCTACATTGGCGATGTCCTCTACCTGACCGCCGCGGCGAAGAGGAATCTTCTGCTTCCACTGTTCGCGAATCTCGTCAGACAGCTGGGCTGTCATGGCAGTCTCAATGAAGCCTGGGGCAATGGCGTTGGCACGGATACCCTTGGGTCCCATTTCCTGACCAATAGACTTAGCCAATGCAATCAGACCAGCCTTCGATGCAGCATAGTTGGCCTGTCCGGCATTACCATGAACACCTACGACGGAAGCCATATTGATGATGCTGCCGCCACGCTGACGCATCATGACGGGAACGCAAGCATGGATGAAGTTGAAGGCCGACTTCAGGTTGACGGCAATCACGGCATCCCACTGCTGCTCTGTCATGCGCAGCATCAGACCGTCCTTGGTAATACCGGCATTGTTAACCAGAATATCAATGCCTCCGAACTCTTCCTTCACAGCCTTCACCACTTCTTCCGTCTGTGTGAAGTCGGCTGCATTCGAGGCATAGCTCTTGGCCTTTACACCCTTAGCGGCAATTTCCTTTTCTGTCTCTTCGTTTACTTCGAGGTCGGTAAATGCAATGTTGGCACCTTCCTCGGCAAATTTCAGCGCGATAGCTTTTCCGATACCGCGTGCAGCACCCGTAATCAGTGCTGTCTTACCTTCCAATAATCCCATTTTTCTGTTATTATAAAATTAGTTGTTATTTCCTGTTCAGTTTTCCCAAGGCACCGTACACCACTTTTGCCACTTGTGGCTTAGTGGCCTCTTCAGTCATGCCGTGGGCTATGCGACCGTAGATATAAGGCACCTCAAGACCCTTGATACAATAGTGCGTGATGTCTGCCACAAGGTCGACGTTGTCGATATCGAACTCGCCGTCTTCCTTACCCTCGGAATAAACCTTGCGGAAGAGTTTGATTTCCTCGTCATCAAAGTTCTTGCGTACTTTCTCCACCATCCAGATGTTCCGGAAGAATTCTGCACGCAGGTTTCCATTGCGCACAACTGTCTCACGAATCATGTTAAGGTGGGTGTAAATGAGCTCAATCACTTTGTCTTGTGGCCTGATTTTCTTGGCTGCCACCTCGTCGAGTTTGTCGCTTAGCCGTTCCAGCTCACTTTCAATCACGGCATAGTAGATTTCCTCTTTCGACTTGAAATAGGTATAAAGCGTACGACGCCCCTTTCCCGATGAAACGGCAATATCGTTCATCGTCGTATTTTCAAGCCCTTTTTTGGCGAACAGCTGACGGGCTACGTCAACCAATAGTTGTCTCGTCTTTGATATTGACATATTATTGCACATTGACTATATCGTGTGCAAAATTACGTCTTTTATTTGAATTGACCAAAAAAATATGAGGAAAATTTGCAGGATTCAGAAAAAAGTAGTACCTTTGCACCCGCAAATGAGGGAGAGCCCTCTGATTAACATCGCGGAGTGGAGCAGTTGGTAGCTCGCCAGGCTCATAACCTGGAGGTCGCACGTTCGAATCCTGCCTCCGCAACTACAGAAGCCCGATTTCGTCGGGCTTTTTTGTTGCAACAAAGTCTGAGATTTTTATTTTGCTTGGCGACGCAGTTCCCAGAATGCGACGGCTGACGCTGCAGCAACGTTAAGCGAGTCAACATGGTGTTTCATGGGTATTTTGACCACATGGTTACATGCGCTGATGGTACTTTGAGCTAATCCGTCACCCTCGGTTCCCATGACGATAGCCATTCGTTCAATGGTTTTCAGTATGGGATTGTCAAGAGAGATGGCATTTTCAGACAAGGCCATGGCAACGGTTTGGAATCCCAAGTCGTTGAGACTGCTGACAGGAGCGTCTAACCACGTCCAGGGAACAAGGAATACGGAACCCATGGAAACACGTACGGCACGACGGTTAAGCGGGTCGCATGAACTGCGTGTCAGTAGTACGGCGTCAATCCCCAAGGCTGCTGCCGATCGGAAGATGGCTCCGATGTTGGTGGTGTCTACCACGCCATCGATGACCACCACACGGCTGGCATTACTACAGACCGCTTCAAGAGGGAGTGGGGCAGGGCGACGCATGGCACAGAGCACTCCGCGGGTCAGCGTGTAACCCGTCAGCTGTTCCAGTAGTGGTCGGTCACCTGTATAGACAGGAATATCGCCGCAACGCTTTATCAGCAGCTGGGCATCACCCTCAATGTGACGCCGTTCGCAGAGCAGGGCCGTAGGCTCGTAGCCAGCATCGAGCGCCACGTTGATGACCTTCGGACTTTCGGCAATGAAAATCCCCTTTTCCGGCTCCACGCGGTTGCGAAGCTGAGCCTCAGTCAGCGTGCTGAATACCTCGACTCCTGGTGCTGATAGTGATGTTATCTCGATGACTGCCATTCTTTTTTCGTGCAAAGTTACGCATTATTTCCATAAAACAGACATAAAAAGCCTGCAAAATTCACGGAAATGGTACAATAATCACCTGTTTTTCCACTATTTGCGAACTATTGCAAACCGAAAAGGAGATTGCAAACAATTGCGAACGAAAAAGCTTGGCAGATATTTTTTTTCTTTGTATCTTTGCACTATGATTTACGAGATTATCATAGGAATCCTGATTTATGCCGTTCTGTTTGTTGTGACGGTGCAGAGCAGTCGCCGTAAGGTACTGGCCTTGCAGGAGCGTATTGACAAGGTTCGTGCCCTGCAGGAGTTGCAGCAGGCACAGAGCCAGCAAAGCATCAGCCGCAACGAAGCCAAGATACGTGAACTGGAGACCCTGCTTCAGAAACTCGGCGATGAGAACTCGTTGCTACGCCTGGAACTGGAGGAGAAGAAGGAGACGCTCTATTATAATAATAAGGTGGCGATGATTGAGAACGAGAAACGCCAGCAGGCCGAGACTGTCATCTTCTCGTCGGCCGTCTATCGCCAGATACAGGAAAGCCTGAATGCCGGACGCAGTCTGCCGCATCATGTATGGGCAGAGTTGGCCGAGGTTGTCAACAGCGTCTATTCGGGATTTACTGAGAAACTGTACAGTCTGTATCGCATGACGGAACAGGACTATCACGTCAGCCTGCTGATCAAGGTGAGATTCCAGCCCAAGGACATTGCGCTGCTGACGGCTCACTCGAAGGAGAGCGTGGCTTCCACCCGTAGCCGGCTGTATCAGAAGGTGTTCGGACGTAAGGGGTCTTCGAAAGATTGGGACGATTTTGTTTTATCACTTTAAAATATAATAAGGTATGATGGATTACTTAGCACAGAATTTATGGCAGCTGTGGGCCGTTGTGGCCGTGATTTGCCTGATTATGGAGTTGACTGCAGGTGACTTCTTCATTATCTGCTTCTCCATTGGAGCTTTCTTTGCAGCCATTGTGGCGGCGTTGGGTGGTGGCATCTATCTGCAATTGGTGGCTTTTGCCGTGTTTACGCTCATCAGCCTCTTCTGGGTGAGGCCTTTTGCAAAGCGCTATCTCCACAAGGGCGAGGATACCCGCGTCAGCAATGCCGATGCCCTCATGGGGCGTCAGGGCAGGGTAGTGGAGGCTGTCAAGGCCGACGGCTTCGGCCGCGTTCAGATTGACGGCGATATCTGGAAGGCTGTCACCAACGAGGCTCAAGACATCTCTGCAGGTACAAACGTTCGTGTGGTAGGACGTGAGAGCACTATTATTACTGTAGAAACCATTATCAATTAATAAACAATTAACAATTAAATCATGTACATTATGACTTACATTCTGATTGCCATTATCGTATGCGTGGTGCTATTTGCCAAGATGGCACTGGTGATTATCCCTCAGTCGGAAACCAAGATCGTGGAGCGCTTAGGTCGCTATTATGCTACGCTCCAGCCTGGTATCAACATCATTATTCCCTTCATCGACAGGGCTAAGTCTATCGTGGTGCTCAACCACGGACGCTACCAGTATTCTACCACTATCGATCTGCGTGAACAGGTCTATGACTTCCCCAAGCAGAACGTGATTACGAAGGATAACGTGCAGACCGAGATCAACGCGCTGCTCTACTTCCAGATTGTCGACCCCTTCAAGGCTACCTACGAGATCAACAACCTGCCCAACGCCATCGAGAAGCTCACGCAGACCACCCTGCGTAACATCATCGGTGAGCTGGAACTCGACGAGACGCTGACCTCGCGCGACACCATCAACAAGAAACTTTCGGCTGTGCTCGACGATGCTACCGACAAGTGGGGCGTCAAGGTGAACCGCGTGGAGTTGCAGGACATCACGCCTCCCGACTCCGTGCTGACTGCTATGGAGAAGCAGATGCAGGCCGAGCGTAACAAGCGTGCTCAGATCCTGACCTCCGAGGGACAGAAAGCTGCCGAGATTCTTGCTTCCGAGGGTGAGCGTACGGCTATCGTCAACAAGGCTGAGGCTGCCAAGGAGCAGGCCATCCTTCAGGCTGAGGGTGAGGCTCAGGCTCGTATCCGCAAGGCTGAGGCCGAGGCTAAGGCCATCGAGCTCATCACCGAGGCTGTAGGCAAGTCGACCAACCCGGCTAACTACCTGCTGGCTCAGAAGTATATCCAGATGATGCAGGAGCTGGCCGAGGGCGACAAGACCAAGACCGTCTACCTGCCTTACGAGGCTACCAACCTCCTAGGCTCTATCGGTGGCATCAAGGAACTGTTCAAGGCTGAATAATCAGTTGAGATAGCATATAAAAAAAAGACTCCCGTCGAAACCTGTCCGGCGGGAGTTTTTTTGTTTTGTCAGCTGACGATTACTTGTTGTCGACAGCAGCCTGCTCAATGGGCAGACACTTCTTGTAGTTCTCGATGTATTTCTCGAAACCAGCTACATCCTCGGCGGTAGGAGCAATCGAGACACCCGTGTTGCCTGCAAATACCACGTCCTCCAGATAGTCGGCCAGGCTCTTGCCGTTTTTATTGATAAGGTAGCCGGCCAGCAGGGCAATACCCCATGCACCACCTTCGCCGGCTGTCTCCATTACTGAAATCGGAGAGTTCAGGGCGGCAGCCAGCATGCGCTGACCAACACCGGCTGTCTTGAAGTAGCCGCCGTGACCAGTGATACGGTCCACGCGAATCATCTCGTCCTTGAACAGGATGTCGTTACCAATCTTCAGCACGCCGATGGCACCGTAGAGGTTGGCACGCATGAAGTTGGCCAGGTTGAACTTGTCGTTGGCAGAGCGGACAAACAGGGGACGGCCGTCGGCCATGCCCGTTACAGGCTCGCCGCTGACGTAGTTGTAGGCCATCAGGCCACCGCAGTCGGTGTCACCCTCCAGTGCCTTGTTGAACAGCTTGCCGTAGAGCTCGTTCATGTCGACGGGCACGCCGAGCAGCTGCTGATACTCCTTAAACAGGCCTACCCAGGCGTTGATGTCAGAGGTGCAGTTGTTGCAGTGAACCATAGCCACCAGGCTTCCGTCGGGCGTGGTCACCATGTCAATCATCTCGTAAGGCTTCGACAGCGGCTTCTCCAGCACAATCATCGAGAACGACGAGGTGCCGGCGCTTACGTTACCCGTGCGCTGCTTTACGGCGTTGGTAGCCACCATGCCAGTGCCGGCATCGCCCTCAGGAGGACAAACGGGACAGCCAGGCTTCAGGTGACCGCTTACGTCGAGCTTCTTCGCACCCTCGGGAGTCAGGAAACCGGCGCTGTCGCCAGCATTCAGGCTCTTGGGCAGGATGTCGAGCAGTTTATAGGGTAAGCCTTTCGACGCGAGAATCTGGTCAAACTTCTCAACCATCGTGGCGTCATAGGTCTTGGTGGCGGGGTCAACGGGAATCATACCGGAGGCATCGCCAACGCCGAGCACGAACTCGCCCGTCACCTGCCAGTGTACATATCCTGCCAGCGTAGTCAGATACTTGATGTCTGTTACATGCTCGTTGTTATCGAGGATGCACTGATACAGGTGGCTGATGCTCCAGCGCAGTGGAATGTTGTAGTTGAACAGCTCCGAAAGCTCAGCGGCGGCCTTGCCCGTATTGGTGTTGCGCCATGTGCGGAAGGGCACTAAGATCTCCTGTTTCTCGTTGAAGGCCATGTAGCCGTGCATCATGGCTGAGAAGCCAATGGCGGCCAGCGACTCAATCTCGCAGTCATACTGCTTCAGCACGTCCTTGCGCAGCTCGGCGTAGCAGTCCTGCAGGCCATACCAGATGGCTTCAATGCTATAGGTCCACAGTCCGTCAACGAGCTGGTTCTCCCACTCGTGTGAGCCCTGTGCTATGGGTTTGTTGTCCTGGTCGATGAGCACGGCCTTGATGCGTGTGGAACCAAATTCGATTCCCAAGATGGCTTTTCCAGCCTCGATAGTTTGTTTTGCGGTCATTGTTTTATTCAGTTTTAAGGGTTTCTGAACTGCAAAAGTAGCCTTTTTTCTTCAAATCACCAAACAATTCCTTATTTTTTATGCGTTTTTTACTTCTCGGTAGTTTGAGAAGGTGCCCAGACCGTCACGTTGCTTGTTTTTTGAAAGTTTAGTTTAGTTCTTGTGTCTTCCGTCGGCGCCTTGACTTCTGACATTCCTTTGCTCCGGGTAAACTAACCCTTTGCTCCGAGTAAAAGGGGAGTTTGGTCGGAGCAAAGTCGGAGCGGCAATATTTATTTCTTTATTGTTTATTTCTTTATTTTAAGCGAATTTGAAAACGAGAAGAAAACAAACCATCCTTATATTTATATTATAATATAAATATAAGGATGAATATATATTATATAACTTAGGTTTCGTATCTCCCTATTATCTCCCTATTATCTCCCTATTACCTCCCCTATTACCTCCTTACACAAAAAACTAGCTTAAAATAAAGAAGTAAATAATAAACAAATAAAGATTTGTGGCCAATTTTCTTGGAATGGACGATGCACGTCGTGTGCGTCAGCAGGAAGGATTGGCTGCCGACAAGGCTGGCAACATGGTGAGTATATGAAGAAACATACATAAAAAAATTCCCGCTTGGGACCGAAGTCTTACGCGGGAACCAATGAAAGGAGGAGTGGTACCTCCAGGAATCGAACCGGGGACACACGGATTTTCAGTCCGAT
>Ga0310690_10001228_pt1 | contig 46827 bp, 67 predicted proteins | sample AusTroGonzalo_MG_2_FD_207661 | JGI IMG/M metagenome (GOLD analysis project Ga0310690, IMG submission 207661) | Bovine rumen microbial communities from tropical cattle in Woodstock, Queensland, Australia - Gonzalo_04 (v2) (version 2) | ecosystem: Host-associated > Mammals > Digestive system >... | reverse complement strand
CCTCCGAAAACCGCCAAAGATAAACATATTTGTTTAACACCTTTAACGTTTGGATTAGTTTGTTAATGTTTTCCCCCAAGAAAACACCACAAACCGCCACGCTACTTGCCGCCAGCCCGGGCACGGCTGCACATACGGCGAGGTGTTAACTATTTCAATTAAGGGTTTAAGCTAATAAGCAAAGGTTTTCATTTATCTCTATTTGGCACGGAAACGGCCCTTATTTGAACGTATGGCGATGCAATGGTATAGTGTACCGCCTTATGGCTATAGTGTCAAATTAAGTGCTTCAAACGGCTTGATATAGCAAGGAACACACACACGGCCCTTTTTAAGTTCACCGCCCTTTGTTTCCTTTGTCCCTCAAAACAACCTCAAAAACAACCTCAAAACAAAACATAGGCACCCTCAAAGCAAAGCCAAAACAAGTCTAAATATGAACCCGAACCAGTCCTAAACAAGTCAAGGGACGAATGTAACATGAAAGGGTTTGGTTTGTTTCGCTTGAGGGCTGCCGCCCTCAAACTCCCGCAAAGGGCATAATAAAAGCCCGACGTTATGCCGGGCCTTTATGTTAATATTTACCTTGTTTTGGCGATTCTCCCTTGAATGCGTATAGAACAATTAACAGGACAAATGCAAATGCCGCCAGGGCTGAAAATAGTATGAAACGGAATATCTTTTTAATCATAATTCGATAACCTTTGCCACGAATGCCGCCGCCTTTTCATTGCCTGCTGCCGCAAGTCTTTTGATGTTTTCGTAAATGGTGTGTTTCCTGGAATATTGCAGCCCCGGAAATGTAAGCAGGCAGACAGTTCTAAAATCCTTTGCGTTGTAAGTTGTTCCGTTATAATTGTATGCTTTCATGGTAATTTGTTGTTAAAAGATAATTAAACTATTACAAAGCCGGGATATTAAGCCGCCCGGCCCGGCTGGAATGATTTAATAAATATATCTTACATCGTAAGCCAAGCGGCCAAACGTGCCCGCCTGAATATTATATTTATCAATTGCCTTGATGGCTTGCTTCTCCGTGTGGTGGCGGCTGATTATATCGCCATTATCACAACTATAAACGGCAAAATTTCTATCGGCCTTTTGTTTGTTATAAGCCCGCAAAAGTGACTTCGTAGGCTGCAAAGTGTTTGCAATATGGACGAACTTCGAGAGCCAGCCAGGACGGGCCACGCCAGCGGCACGGCAATAGGTTTTAATTTGGTTAACTATGCGCATGATAGCAGCACCACGGCGGGCTTTATCCCGGGCCGTTAACAGTTCCCTTTCCAGGGCTTTGAGGTCGTTCTCCCAATATTTGAAAGATTCACGGCTATTGCCAGGAACCGGGCAATATATTTTGAGGAATCCAGTGAGGGCCGAATCCGCTAAACGAATGTGTTTTGCGGTGCTATTGCTATAGCCCCTGGTAGTGAAATAGCAGACGCCGCCCTCGATTCTTGCAATGGGGAAATGACATCCGTAAGAATAGAGAGTCCGGGCAACATCATCACCAACAAAGAAAATATTTGAATAATCTGAAACGTAACTTTTTTTGTTACCTGCTGCAAATGCTTTGCAAATTTCGTAATTGTTCATGATTGTAATTGTTTTTTTTTATTCGAGGAACCCGCCCCGTCGGTTGAAACGTTCACCGTTTCCAATGCAAAGGTACAAACAATTTTGATATATCCAAACTTTTTTACTAGTTTTTTAATGTTTTTGTTTAATTTTTCCCAAACAAGGGCCGGAACAATGCCAGCCGCCCCCATGATTTAGGACATTTCCGGCGTTATAAATGCGACTTTGTTGTTATATTCCAGGGTCACGGCTTCCTGCTTCATACCTTTGCAGATAAGCCCGGCCAGAGCTACGACTTTATCAAAGTTACTTTTGAAATCTTCATCTTTGCAAAACGCGTATATTATTGTGACGTCCTCCGTGACGAGGCCAGCCTCCGGAGACATCCAAGCCCCCCGGGCATTGGTAGCCGTTGCTCCTCCGAACAGTTCACTAAATTCCGCCAGGACTAAATTTTCAAAATACTTTTGTAGGCTATTTTTGTCCAGTTCATTTGTGTTAACCGTTGAGGGTACATATATTGCGACCTTTGCGTCAAGACTAAAAATATTTGTAGACATAATAAATAAAATTTAATCATTTCCGGGTAACGGCCCGGCCCGCTTGGATAACTTTCCGACTGCAAAGGTAAGCAAAAAAATTTAATCTGCAAATTTTTTTTGCAAGTTTTTTTTCAAAATTTTTCAAGCCGCTGCACATTACGCCCCGACCAGCCTGGAACAATCGAGGCCGGAACACACACATACACCCACGCATACGCATACGCGAGGCCCTGCCTCCCAATCCCGACCATCCCTCGCGCGCGTGCGACCTCGCGTGCAACCTCGCGCGTGCGACATCGGAACGGCTCGCGCGTGCCAACTTCTCTCGCGCGTACGACCTCGCGCGTGCGACCCAACCAGCCCTCGCGCGCGTGCAAAGAAAAAGCCCGGACAATGCCGGGCCTCTCGCGCGCGTGCCAGTCGCGCGTGTGAACCCTCGCGCGCGTCAAGGAACGAAATACCAACGATACGTGGTGTCACACTTACTCTTGACCGTGTCTATCTGCCATTGCTCCGAGTTAAGTATCTGGTCAAGACTTAGCCTGTGGGCGGGATAGATTGCCATGTCAAGACATAAGGCCAGGACGATAAGCGCAGCCATAGCAATAGCCCCGACTACGCACCCCGCCACAAATTTTCCCTTTTCTTCGCTGCTCATATCATCAAAAATACTGCCGTGTAAGTCGAAAGGAACGCGACCATCTCCAGCCAGAAGTTCCAGTTCTTGATGCCCCAAATGAACGTGCAGGCCGTGCAGACTACAAGGTACGCGAATGGTAGCCACCACAAAGTCGGGGCATTGATAAAGATGAATAGCAGCGACCAAAGACCGCCCAGCATCGCCAGGGCCGAATGGATAGCCGAAATGCCCTTGTCTTTATCATAGTCCGGTGTAAGAGCGATAAGCGCTATACAGGCCGTGCAAAGGAATCCCGTGAACTGCCAGACCTTCCCAGCGCTCACTTCGAGGATAACGGGCATCAGTGTGAAAGCCGCAAGAAAGGTAAAGAGACTCCACCAGTTGAAACGATAGGTGTCCCGGCAGAGCGGCCCGTAAGCAGAGTAGCAAGTGCGCAGCCCGAATCGGCAGACGCACCAAATGACAAAGCCGAAGAAGATGACGGCTGAAATTGTTGCAAGAATGTACCAGTTCATAATTATCCGATTTGTTTGTAAGTCATTCCATCGCGCCAGTGTCCGCGCTTCTTTGCTCGTTTAATCGCCTCTTTCTCATTCCGAGCAAAGATAATATTTCCTTCGAAGTCCCACTTGGGAAGGTTGTATCTGCCCCCGGTCTCCGACTTCGGGCGATAAGTTGTGTCTTTCGGGAGGGCTGGGCGCGCGTCCCTGTAAATCATCGCTCCCAGCAGTGCAAGCAAAGCATGTTGTTTTTTCATTTTTTTACGTTTTGTTCACAAATGTAGTTATTTTTCGGAAAACTGCCGTATTTTGCAACTATAAGCACGAGCAATATAATTTATCACCCCGGCCCTCATACGCGCAAAATAGCCGCCTTAAAACGAGAAAAGCAGGGGACATCGCTGCCGCCTGCTTGGGTAATGTAAAAAAAGTATGCAAAACAGAACTTATATCCGTCACAAAGATAGTTATTTTTCGATTTCCCCGGCTAATCGCTCAATCTTTCTGCGTTTCTCGGCCTCCGTCTCCTCGCGTCCGAAGATTTCAGCCATCTGCTCGCACATTATCATCACATCGGCAATCTCGGTCACTACTGCATCTTTCTCGACACGGCCTCGCGCGTACTGGTTTATTGCAGCCAAGAGTTCGCCTACTTCTTCGTGAAGCATCCCGATTTGATGGTCTGCCCCGAAGGTATCGACTGCCTGCTTGAAGATGTTATCCGGCAAAGGAAGAATAACAAAGAGGTCTGCGTCGGATTCTCCATATTCGTCGTACCGATAATTGCCGCTACTTGAAAAGGTATCTGGTTCTATCCGTCCTTCTATAAAACCAGCGATAGGCATTTCAAATGAAGGCCCATCCCAGCAGATAATCCTTACGGGCCTATCATCACGGGTTACTACTTTTACTTCGCCGCTCTCAATTTGCGGCCTGAACTTAATGTCAAAAGGTACTTTCATAATTATTTCTTTTTTATGCTTTCGGGTTTATAAAAGGGCGCGTGGAATCCTCACTTTGGCTCTACGATTCCGGCTTCGCAGGCAATCCCAAATTTTGCTTACACCGCTACTCTTATTCACTGCCATACGCGCCCTGGGGTTATATCTTTCTTATTTGAATAATAACATCTTCGAGCCTTATCGGAGTGGAGTTAAGTCCATCAGGGTCATCAGATGTGCGAAACTCAATCTCCGAACCATTACATAAGACTGCCGTCAAATCCTCGCCATATGCCTCACTTGCAAGCAGAGAGAGTTCATCAAGCCGTTCTTCCAAATTCGCTAACGCGCTTAATACTTGTGAATATTTCCTCCTTAAAAATTTTTCCATCATTTTATTTTCTTTGTGTTTAACCCAAGTTCGTAGAAGTGGCGAGCAATATCCTTTGCCCACTCTATCTGCTCATCGGAATGCCACATTCGTGGTACACCTTCAATATTATCAAGAAAGTCATTAAACTCTTTCTCCAAATCTACCTCCGGCTGAACAACTTCTTGTGCTACATCATAACGAACATATGTAAGTAATCCTCGCACCAAATCTTGGTTTATTCCAATTTGGACTGTTTTTCTTTTTCCGGAGAGAAATTCCTTCATTTCATCCTCCCATAAGAAAATACGTTCTGGTATGTTTATATCCATTTTGTCGGCATCAGCGAAATGGGATTGCTCCTTCATCGCGGAGCAAGTGTAATCCTTGCAGACCTTATTCGGATATACCATTAACTTACCGCGAGTAAACGGGCAGTCGTTTTCATAGAAGCCACAAGTCTTGCAGGTTGCCTCAGGCTGCTCTTGCTGGAGAGAGTCGATGATGTCAAGCACCATCATCTTCATATGTTCACGACCATCATTATAGTCGGCACTTATTTGCGGAAACAAGCCAATACTTTCTATCTCGGCTTTCAGTGTTTCTGTGTCTATGTATTTGCTCATAACTTATTTGATAAAAGTGTTTCCTTCATTCCAAGAAAGACTGATATTACCAGACACCAGACACTTGAAAGTGTTAATCTTTCTATTGGCAATATCATTCTCGCATACCTGCTCCGCCACTTTTGAGCCAATGTTCCAATTCACAATGATAGGACATTTGGCAGGAATAAGGATGTAGCGGACAAATCCAAGAGTATCCTTGTTCTCAATGAGAGTCATATCTTTACTGTAATGGTCACAAAGGTTCTGGAAGAATGAATTATATTCATCACCTGGGAGAATCATTTGTGCTGCCTTTTCGTCATTTTTGGGATTTACAGAGAAAGTGTCCTTGGGAATGATGTTGGACACACGCACCTCGTCGCACTTATCGACAATAATCTTATAAAACTCCAAGAAAGAAGAAAGGGTATCGTGGTTGTCTCGCCAGATATTAGTATTGATTCTAAGTTTGATACCAAGCTCCTTGCAGAGCGCATAAATCCGGGACAGTCTCTCATAGGTGATAAAGTCTTCGTTGTGGAAGGACAAATTCAGACCGTATAGGCCATAATCGACCATATCAGTCAGAAGTTGGTCCGTCAAGGCAATACCATTGGTGGTAAGTCTAACAATTTCAATACCTGCATACTTCAACCCGTGGATAATATTGCAGATGTCTGGATGGAGGGTAGGTTCGCCACCCAGGATGATAGCCTCCTTAACTCCATATCTATCCACCAATTCACCAACATTCTTGACCATCTTGTGAACCGGGAGGGAAAGAGAATGGTCGGTATCGCCGTTGATACAATAAGGACAGTTCCTATTACACTTATTGGTGGCGACGACTGATAGGTAGGCATTATTGGACACCATACCAATATCACGTAGAATATAGATGTTAGTCTTGAAGATTTCAAGTGAATCTTTTTGAATAGTTCTCATAACTATAACTTTTTGAGGTTATCTCTTAACTCTGCAAGGATGCCTATATCGTTAGTAGTGTGCATTTTAACAATGGCTCTTTCAAGCGCCTCCATCTGCTCCTTGCTGGGCTTCCAATGAGGTTGGGGACGGAGGGATTTGAGCCAGTGAACCATATCTTTAGTAGAATAATAAAGAGCATCACCTTCAAAATAGCAGATTAAACTTCCAAGTTTAGTTTCATCTTCTTCGCTCCACTCTTGCTTTGGTTGAAGGTTGAATCTTTCAGGAAGGGATTTAATCCACGGGTAATACTTTTGAAAAGTTTCCTCGGTAATTCTATCGCCGCGCATATTATAAAGCAAAGACATCAGATTCCTTCTTATTCTGTCATCTTCTTCGCTCCACTCTGCGGGCTTCGGCTCCGCTCCAGGTGGAATACAAGTATATCCCATCTGCTCCAAGAAAGCAATAGAGTTCAGTTCGGTTTCTTCGGTACTTGGCTTCTGCTCTTTCTGTCTTTCGAGATAGGCAATCCCCCATTTATAAGCCTCAATATCTTTTTGCCTGCTGCATCCTGCTGCATCTTGTTCTTCTGCCCCCTTAAGGGAAAACTTTAGACAATCAATGAGACGTTTCCTTATCCTCTCGTCCTCGCTCTCGGCAAGTTGGGGAAACATAGATTCGAGAATCCCTCTAACAAAATCAATCGCACCACCCCAATACCCTTTGGCTATCTCAAATGCGTGATTATATTCTTTTTCGTAGTCCATATTATTTCAATTTTGAATGCCCCAGATGCCACTGGCCGCAAACATCGCAGACATACGGCACGAGGTCTTTCCCGATGTTCGTGCGGCTCCTGGCAAGCAGCGCTTCTTCAAGGGTTGCGTAGCCCGCCTTTGCTTTCCGCTGGCCGTTATTGCTGGAGTATGTCCAGTGCATACTGCGGTAGTGAACTTTCATATTTCTTCAATGGTATAACTCTCAATATCCGGCTCGTTAAGGCCGTAGAAGTCTATAACTTCCTGCCTGCTCCGGCAGACTGCAATCTGGTCGAAGGTACGGATACTCCCATCCGCCTGCCGCTCGTTCATCGTAACCTTGTACTTCATCGCTCTATCCAGTATTGTGATACTTCTACCTTGCCACCGTACCTTGTAGGGACTACTATCTTTCTCCGGGCCGGAGTAACACCGACACGATACTCGATTTCCTTGATGATTGCCGCCAACCTCGTGAAGCCGAAGTCTTGCGTAGCCTCGCCCTGCGTGATAGTGCGACCGGGCTTCTCGCGCAGATACTCGTAGATAACTTCCCACTGCGCCTTGAACTGCTTACCCGTTGAAGGGTTAATGCCGTAATTGTTCCTTTTCTTTGCTGACATAATGTTGAATTTTTGAAAGCCCCTTGCCTGCGTCAATCGGTTTAGAATTTTTATACCCATTAAGTTTGACCGTCTCGGCAGCGCAAGGGGCTGGGTTAAACTATGCTTCGTTCATAATATAGGCTGCGGCTTTCTCTGCCCTGCCAGCGGCCCACAAAATCATCGCAGGGTCATTTTTGAGGGCTTTCCACCAACTCTGAATATAGGCTACCGAGTTGCGGAATGCCTTCTCAATCGCAACCCCCGTGCGGCTGCAAAGCATCGAAGAACCAATCTCCGCTACCAGTTCCTCGCGGCTATACTCCTTATTGCCGAAGAAACTGCCCTTCTTCTCGTCCTCGCGGTCGCACCTGCTTTTCTTTCCCGTTGAATGGGTCAGTTCGTGGAAGACCGTACTGTAATACTCCGCAACGTTGGAATACTGGGAAACCATCGGCACTACTACCTCGTCCGTAGCAGGGCAGTAGAATGCCCTGTCGGAGTGCTTGTTATTCTGGAACTTGATACCTTCTCGCATAACGTAGTCTGCGATGACTGCATCTGCGAAACTATCGCTCTCAATCTCCACTACCTCTCCGGCTTTGACCTTGCTGGGGATGCCCTCGCACTGGCTGATGTGGAAGACGTTGTAGTAACGGAGCAGAGGGTACTTGACGATTTCTTCCTCCCCGTCATCGTTCTTCTTCGTATACGTAGCCTGCCGTGTAGAAGACTACCATCCCGGACTTCGCGCCCTTCTTGACCGAGCCGCCAAGTTTCTTGACTTCGTTGAAGGTAAGGTACTCGCCGGGAACTCCACCGAGCAGCCACTGGTTGATAAGGCTATAAGCCCTGCGGCTGGTGTAACTGATTGCTGTATCTGCCGGGCTGGCCTTCTCACCTTTCCAGGGCTTGCGCCAGGGGATGATGCCTTGCTTAAGCATTTCGCAAATTCGGTCAGTGACCATCTGATAAACTGGATTTTTCATCTTTGTTTCCTTTAATTGTTTCGGCTATCGGGCCGTCCGTTTGTTTGTTTGACATTGCAAATATAAGTCAATTTATTTAATCTACAAAATTTTTTTGCAAATTTTTACAACTTTTTTCGTTCAGTAGGAATTTCGCCCGTGCAATCGCATCGCAGTATCGGTAGGCAGTGCGCAGGGAAATACCGACTGCCGATGCAGCAGCGGCCAGTTCCTTGCCTTTCAAATCATCGCGGCCTCCCACATAGATTGCAAAGGCCAAACATTTATCTCTTGCCATATCACAACGTGCGCTTGTAGTTCCAGCGGCGGCAGGTGTCCTCCGGCTTCCGATGGGCAAAGTTTCTCGATGCGTGGCAGTAGCCCTCCGTGACAACTACACCGTCTTTCCGGCCTTCTATCTCCCGGTAGTGGCGGCACGTTCTGCAAATCTTCTCATCCATAAGTTATTTCTTTCTTTTTTCGCGTATTCCGCGCCTTAAACTCAAATCAATATAATTTATCATCTTTCCGCTATACGTTCAAAATAGACCGCTTTCTGCGCGAAAAGGCAGGCCGAAGCCTGCCCTCTCAATACTTGCGCTCCCACATCTTCTCGAACTCGGCTTCGGGGACGATGCTGAAATGCCCGGCACGTTCAGCCACGATGTAATCGCCTTCTTGCGCGTGCGCCCATACCGAGCCGCTGGCATTGAGGAAGTGGAAGGTGGCAGGGCCGTCCTCCGGAACTTCCATCTCGCCGCCGCCGACAAACAAGATAAGTTGCTCGACATTGTGCCTGCTGACCTTCAAGGCCCGGCACTCATCCAGCCGCTTGCAGTACAGGAAACCAGCCCCCGGATACGGCTTCGTGTACTCGTTGGGTGCGGCATACTGCGGCAGGCGTTCTTCGCTCTGCCCGACTACTGCGGTCACTTCGCCGTCTGCTACGCTCAGGCTTACCAGCCGCTTACCTGCCCGGCCTTCGACTGCGGCAAGGATTGCATCGTTGGTCTTCGCATCGGCCAGCAATTTGAAACGGATAGTGTAGGTGTTGTCTTCGTTAACTTCCGGCTTTACGTCCTGCTGGGTCAGCGAGCCTATCATATTTGCCAGCCCGAAATCAGAAGGGGTCAGTTTATCGTATTCCATATTTCCGCCTGATTTTTTGCCAATCCTCGTCACCGATAACCACGTTCATCGGGTACTCCGTTATCTGGTCTTTGGGGATAATCAACGTGTAGAAAGCCTTTTTAACCTTGCAGGGCATTTCGACAACCCTGCGAGGATTGCGGAAGAAGAACGCATACGAGCGCTGGTAGTCTACCCCGGCAGGGATGACCGCGCTATTCCTTTCCGAACCGGAAAGTGTCCGGACTGGCCGCACGTCATATAACTCCGCAAGCCCGCAGATATAACCCTGTTCCTTGTACTTGTCGGATACCGCGCAGATAAGGACATCGCCCCGGTAGTCAGTATTCTTGGACTGGAACACCACCGAGCATTGCGCCTGCGGCATCCCGTCAATAACACACTCGACAGTTGTCAGTTTCTCCGCAAGGGCAGCGGAAAGGCCGAGGGCACGAAACTTATCGTGCCGCCCGGCATCGTAATCCCTAACCGCGAAAGTTTCCATATTCATCGAACAAAGGGTCATCCGCGCTATCGGAAGGGAATGGAGGGATATTCTGCGAGGTCTGCTGCGCCTGTGGCCTCGGAGGATAGTACGGAGCGCCGCCGGGGTTGCCGCCGGGACTCTGCACCGGACGGGAAGGCACATAGTCGGGTGTCGGAGCCGGAGCCTGCTCGCGCTCTTTCTTGCCGAGCAAGGTAAGGTCATCGACCACTACCTCGGAAATATACCTTGTCACTCCCTGTGCATCCGCATACTGCCTGTTTGTCATACGGCCCTTGACCAGAAGTGGACTGCCCTTCTTGACGAACTGCTGGACTACTCCGGCAAGGCCGGACTTCTTGACAACTATGTTATGCCAAGTGGTTTCATCGGGAACTTCCCTTCCGTCCTGCGTCTTGAAACCTTTTTCCGTTGTGGCGAGGCTGAACTGGGCAACTTTGCCGCCACCTTCAAAGTCTTTGATACGCGGGTCTTCGCCCACGTTGCCCTGTAAGATGATAATGTTCATAATTGGTATTATTTAAGAATTAACATATTTCCAAATGTAACCGCCTGCACTTTTGGTGGTATAGTATTTTCCATCCCTTTTATCGAATTTTTTGCGTTTTGATGCACAATCACCTATCGCAGATGGTCTAATGTTAGTTTGCCTATATGCCTCTACGATTGAGGGATAGATTTTTATAAGTGTACCTTCTTTTGAATAACAAGCAACCTTGCGTGAATTATGCACTTGCTCATTCCTTCTACCATACAAAGGATTTTTTTCTCCGCTTTTTGACAGAGCATTTCTCTCCCTTGAAATCGGATTATTACAATTTTCTTTTTGCGTACACCACTTCAAATTTTCAACCCTATTATCAAGGGGATTGCAATTTATATGGTCAATATTAGGCTTCTTGTCAGTATTAGGAATAAACGCAAGTGCAACTAATCTATGTACTCTGCTATGTTTATGAACCTTTCCGTTCAGACATAAGATAACCTCATAATAACCTTTAATTACACATTGGCGCAGGATTCGCTCTTTAACTGGGTACAATCCTTTTCCCTTACCAAGAACAAAACGGGAAAGACTTTTAACCCTGCCAAGATTACTTACTTCGTACTTACCCTCATAACCCGGGACAGGTTTCCAAATTTCAATTTGCATATTTGCCGATATTTAATGACGCCGATAAATAAAAGCGCGGCAGGGCTATCGGCTTACCTTTTCGGATGGGTTGCAATTTCATCCTATCCGCGCTTACAAATATACAAAATTTTATCTATAATCTTGCTTTAATTCTTGAATAAGAAAGTTATTATGTTCTTCAATCCGCATCCCGTGCCGGGTCGTTCTATACTCCCACTTATTATGGCAGTTAAAGCAAAGTATATTAGTGTTTCGCGGGTCGAAATGTCCTTGCGGAAACTCTTTCCTGCTCAATATATGCGAAATATGAACTGCGGAATAGTGATAGAGAGGGCGCATACATTCCTCGCAGATATGGGGCTTATGCTCCCAGCACCAGCGATAGAATTTCTCATTTTCCTCCGGACTATGCCCCCTCCCGAAAAGTGCCTGCTGGATAGAGACGCGCAAGTTTATCTCCAAGCGGAAGCGCCTGTCAACAAGAGGCTCATAGCCCCTGCTCCGTGCGTAATCGTAGCACTCGCGCGTGTCTATCCAAATTTGCTTCATACTACTCCTGGCCGAACAAGGAAAGTTGTGCCTGCTTGCCGTTGAAAAGGTACTCGTAGACCTCGGTCTTGATTGCCTCCGTCAGTTCAAGGAGTTCGTCTTCGAAGCCGTAACTTTCCGTACCTGTCGGAAGACGGGGAGTATTGATGCAGGTTTTCAGTCCCAGCGGAGTCTTGAAAACGGAAGTAATCACTACCCCGGCCATGCTGCCGCTGCCGCTCCAAGCAACTCCCCGAACATCGTACTGCTCCAGTGTCCCTTCAAGGTACTTCTCGACACCTTCCATCGCAGGGTAATGCTCGGACTGCAAGTGTTCGAGGACGGAAGTCACTCCCAGCACACGGCCTATGATGCCGCGAAGTTTCGGAAAGAGGGCAAGCAAGTCGGGATGCGGCGCTCTGGTATTCGATACCGCATAGTCGGTCACGCAGGCATCATCGCCTACTACCTCGTTCAACTGGTACTCGCATACCAGTCCTCCGGCCTTGTCAATCTTGACCTTTGACAAGTTGAAATTTTCGTACTTTGGCTTTTCCATAATAGTTGTTATTTCTTGTTACCGGCATCCGGCTGGCTCGGTGTCATCACACTTTCGGCTACCTCCAACATAGTGACAATATCAGTGAGTACTGCCAGTTCGCCGGGGCCATTGTTCTTCCCTTTCTTTGCTTGAAGGAGCATCTTCTTCGCATAGTCTACTACAAAGCCGGGAGGGAGATGCATCTCAATAGTTTTATTTTCCATAAATCTTGCGTATTTTAACGTTATAAACAAAAGCCGTATAATTTATCATCGGGAAGTTATACTTGCGAAATATCGGCCTTTTTTGCGTTTTCCCGATATTCCCGCTGCCGGAGTTCGGTCAATCCTTCCAAAAGCACCCTCGGCAGACATAACTGGAGCGCTTTCGCCCTTCCCTCTTGTCTTTCGATTACAAGGCCCTGGCCGGGGAAGCATCGGGAGAACAATTCTTCGAGGGATGGGAAACGGAGTTCTCCGGACATATCCCTCGCATCTACCCACTTCTTCGTGCAGAGCATCAGGTCGATGCGCTTCCGCTTATCGAGGGCTTCCCCGACTGCCATTTCATCGTAGAACTCGCGGCCTTTGACTGCGATAATCTCCGCTTTGACGAGCGAGACGGATGCGTGGCAGTTGAAGCCGCAAAGGAAGGTCGCATCGTAGCAATGGTCGATAAACCGAGAAAGGGATTCTTCGTCCTCCGCGATATTAAGCCTGCCCTTCCAAATCCATACGAGGGAAGTCATCGCCGGAAAGACATCCGTGCGCCAGTTCAGCGAGGGCTTCACGGGTTCTGCCGCCCTTGCATCGAAATATAAAACTTCTCCGAGGGCGGTCATTTCTGGTCGAGGATTGCTTCGTTGCCGTCTAACTTCGTGCCGATGAACTTACAAGGGGACGGCCATTCTTCGAAGGCTTTGAGCATCGCGTTGAAGGATGCTCCGGTGTAGGTGAATCCGGGCCGCTCCAGACGATATGAAGCAAAGTCCTTCTGGTCAATCTTTCTCATACTATAAGGTTTGAATCTTCGACGTAAACTTGGAAATTTTCGGCTGCATACCATTTCAGCCAGTCAATGAAATTCGACATATCCTCCGCATCCATTTCCAACGGCTTCCGGCATTCCCCGTCCCTCCAGCAGATAGGGCATTCTCCGCGAAGGAAGGCATCCGTCTCCAGTTCGCTTTCAATCGTTCCCTGCTTCGCCCTTGCCGCATTGATTTCGGGTAAGATATATCCATAGTAGTAACCTCGCTGGGCAGCGGTAACATCGCGTGAAAGCGCGATGATTCGGACTACCGCCCTCCGGCCAGTGTACCTTCGGCAGAAGTCCCGAAGGACTTCCATCGGAAGGAGCAAGCCGCTGCCGCTGATACGACCGGAAATGTTAAGAGTTTCGGCCATTTCTGCGCCTCTTATCGAAATACTCTTTGAGTTCCGGCTTCTCTGCGATAGCAATCTCCTCGATGGTGTCGTTATATGCGAGGTTGCCCAGTTGCTCGATGTACTTCCTTTCCGCTGCGCCGCGCTTGTTAGTCTTGGCGGTAAGAAATTCATCGCGCATTTCCTCGGCGGTATGCCGGAGGAATCGGTCAACGGTATGGGCTGGGAGCCTGCCGCTCTTAATCGCATTTGTTGCGGCCTTGCGCAGTTGCTTCTGCTGCTCCAGCCTGTTGCCTATGTTTTTCAGGAAGCCGTCCGACATTATGATGTCATACACGGTATGCTCCCGGAGACTTTCAATCTCCGAGAGCGACTTGATAAATTGCTTTTCGGTCATACGTTATCGGGTTAACTTTGCGAGTTCTGCTTTAAGCGCCTGCACCCTATTCTCTACGAGTTCCGCTGCGCAGGAATTGATTTCGGCAATGATAGCCTGCTCCCACTGCTCGACTTCGGCGATAGACTTCGTGCGGAGGTCGCGCAGGAACGGCTCCTTAAACATCTTCCACGAGGGTTTTTCGACTGATGCCCAGAGGCCGTTTTCGGCTGAAATACTACTGGTGATTTTAAGACCTTTCTCCGCTCCTGCGGCAGAAATGTTTTCCAGGGCTTCGTATGCCCTTGCGATGGTTTCTTTTTGTGCTTGTACCATTTTCTTTAGATTTTTGGGTTAACAATTCCGGGTATCGGCCCGGCCCGTTTGTCATATCTTTCGAATGCAAATATAAGCAATTAAATTTAATCTACAAGTTTTTTTTGCAACTTTTTTAACTTTTTTTGAAGATGTCTCCTTCTTTCACGTAACTCGGCAAATTGGAAAGTACCCAGTTTCGGTCATTCATTACCGCCCAGCGCCCGAAATGCATAATGAGCAGAGCATCGGCATTCCAAAGTGTAACCTTGCATTCAGGGTATTCTTTTTCGGCCTTTAACTTATACCTTGTCTTGCGGTGCTTCTTTTCCTCGTGACCCTTAACGGAGCGCAAACCCAGTTTCGTCTGCCACGTCATCGCATGGGTAAGTACATACGGCAGGCCGACATTTTCCAGCAGCGCTTTTAAGTGTTCATAATTCGCCAGCATCTGCTGGATGCGATAAATCTTGCCGGGGTTATCTTTGACATCATCCGGTCTTACGGAGAGTTTTTCGAGGAATACCAGCGGACGGAAGTTCTCGGCATAATAGGAGAAGAACTCCCCAAGTTCGCGGATATCCTTCGGCATCTTTACCGTCTTCGTTATCTTTCCCGGCTGGAAGATTGCAATGCCACCCAATCTACCCGGGTCGATTCCTATAATTGTGTCAAATTCAAAGTTCATTTTCGAATAAATTAAGTTGTGAATTTATCTGCGGCTTACCAAGTATAAAATCGTGGATGAAGTTCCTTGCGTAGTCGGGATGTATCATACTCCTATCTTCGGAGCATAAACCCGCGTGCGCTGCGTGTTTAGATTGATTTATCAAGCGAATTTCTTTATCCTTTTGAATACTCATTCCGTTAGTCGGCTCGCAATTTATAAACCAGTATGCGGTCGGTTTCTTGAACACATCTCCTCGTAATGACTTGTCTATATCAACCATTGTGGGAGGTATTACGAAGTTCGATTTGAGGAAGTGCTGCATACTCCACGGATTCTCCATAATCAGCCGTAATCCCCTTTCTTGCGCCACGCATAGCATTTTTGCCGCGAGTCCGAAAAAATACTCCCTATTTTTCGACCTTTCCAAGATAGCATCAGTTTTTTCGTGATAATTTAATTTCCGATAATTTACACAACCCCACGATATTGCCATTTGCGATAAACAGGAAAAATAAATACACGGGAAAAACGCCAATATCAAATCATCGTAAGTCATTGAATCAAAGATGCTTCCCCCCCCCCCGTATGCGTTTTCAATCTCGGCGAAAAGGTCGATTTGATGGTCAGTTTCACCGAAATTATTTTGTATGTCATAATCTTCTGCGGAAATACCGAGTTTGATGAACTCATTCTTGAACGTCCCGGACTGCTCAAATAAGCAATGAACTTTTCCTTTTATTTCCATTTCTCGAAAATATAGTCTCGTAATTGTATTTCTTCTCGTGTAATCTCGATAAGCGCTCGATGCAGGGCTTTCCTTCTTGCAAGACGAAAGGCATCGCCCTGAATCTCATCTGCCCCTGCGCCCTGTTCCTTCATCCGTTTGAGGTCGGCAACCATTCCGCGACCTGCGTAGTACATCATTGCCTTTCCGAGAACAGCCTTCTGCTCCGCTTCCGTCACTTCTATCTGGTCGGCAAGTCCGGCATCGGCGAGTATTTCGTAGAAGCGCATTTCAGCGATAGGACTTACGGACGGAAACCATCCCCGGTACTTATAATGAAGCCAGTACATAACAAGGTCTCTGCGCATCCGCGCTGCATTCTCCCGGCGGTCTTTCTCCGGAATACTCGAAGTCTCCGGCTTCGGTGCTGCCTGCTCGGCTCGTTTCAGGGCTGCGGCCCTCTTGCCTTTATACGCATTGAGAATACGGCAGACGTACTCGGCACTGAACTGCTGGAAGTGGTGCGAGTCGCTATCCCCTCGCCAATTCTTCGGCAGGTAGCCTTCCAGCTCCCCGGCTACGGCCATTTCGAAGGCGAGACGGAAGTCTTCTACCGTCAACGTGTCGAAGTACCTTTTGAGCAGTTGCGCCGTGCGCACGATGATATACTGGCGGTCATCCGTACCTTTGATGTTGTAGCCGATGTCTCGCGCTATCCAGTCAATTATCTTCGCCAACTCTGCGGCCAGTTCTTCGAGGCCGTAAGTGATAACCTGCCGCTTGACGGATGCACCGAGGATAAGCCTTTCGCTGCGGTCAAGTGTCTTGACTACTTCCGGCATCCGTGCCAGTTCTGACCTCGGGAATAGTCCCTGATATGCAACTATCTCATTCATCGAAAAGTCCTCCTGCCATTTCAAGGTAATGCACTGCGTCCGGGGAAAGGGCTACTCCGGCCTGCTGCTGTACTCGCTTCAACTTCCCTGCTGCCGCCTCGTTCCGTATCCAGTTCCTTGCAGTTGCTATCCAGTCACGTTTCTTATTGCCCTTACTTCTGCTCCAGTCCATTATTACCTGCCAGTAATAGTACAAGTCTACTTGTGCGAACTCCGGCTCTTTGAAACAAGGGGCGAAGTCTTCGAACTTCGCGTAGCGGCTATCTTCGAACAGGCAAAGATTTTCGCTCGTGCCCTTATTATTGGGTTTATTATTTGTATTTTTATCTGCTTTATCATCTATTATATTATTACATTTTGCAGTATCGTCACTTCCATTTTGCAATTTTGCGAAATGGATTTTGCAATTTTGTAAATACGAGTCGGCAAATCCGTACCAAGCCGTCCTATCATACTGGGAAGCATTATAATTTCCTTTTACCAGCACTCCGATTTCAGTCAGCCTGCTCAATAGCCTTCGGACTTGGTTAACAGTCCAGAACGGGAATAACTGCGCGAATGCTTCGGCAGAGTTATAAGTCCAGTAGCGGCCATCGTGAAAGTGCTTATCATTGGCTTCGTTCTTGCGAATCCAAAAGATAAGGTTTTGAATTAAGATGGCCTCGTTGATGCCAAATCTTTGCGCTATATCAGTATCGAAAGTATATGTCATCTTGCAAAAATATAAGCCCCTCTTTTCGGTTGATAGTGGCGGCTATCGACTTACTCGGAGAGGCTTCGTTCATACCTATTGAGACCCGCCAGTCTCGGTGCGCAATTTTTCTCTCTTGTCCCCTTGGGTTTTTCGGGCTGGGCCAGTGTCTCAGGATAACCCAGCCCGAAGGTGTTGTTCAACCCAGTTTGAAAATGGAAACGATGCAAAGGTAAGTATTTTTTTGAAACTTCCAAAATTACTTTTTCCCTTCCGGCAGGAGCAGGGAAAGGTCTTGCTTCTGCGCTATCGCCTTGCGGATGTCACCTATCCGCGTATCGTTTGCTATCATTGTTACCACCGGGAAGCGGCTGACTGTTCCCGGCTTGTCGCTCTTGGCGAACTGCACCGACAGGTCGAACACCGTCCCAGTGACCGTCCCCCGTATCATCTGCACCCCGTCAAAAGAGTTTCTAATGTTGCGGATGCTGCTGGCTGCTCCCTTCGTTTGGAAGCGCCACACGCCTACTACACTATTGACAGCCGGGATGATAAAACGCATCGTCAAGACTACGTCCCAGCCCGTGTCACCCTCATACCTCGGCTTCTTGGGGTATTTCGCGGAAATCTGCTGCATAATATCGGGATAGTCCGTAGTTGAGAAGGGAGCTCGTCTCCGTCCGTCCCATACCCGGAAGTCCCTGCCGTCTCCTTCCGCTACCAGTGCGCCGCTGGCATCCCTGAACTCGTAGTGTTCATTGCATACGAGTTCGGGGTTGTCATCGGTGAAGATAATCTGCAATGTCTGCGGCTTTGCGCCCAGTACCTGCGTGAATAGTCCGGCATACTTTCCGGTAGGCCGGAAGTAGTCGAGGCTCATTGGGTAGCCCTTCTCCGACTTCTGCCCAATATGTAGCCTGCCGACTTCGGGGAAATCCAGCATCGCCGCGCTTTCCTGCGGTCTGATTATTCTTCCACTCATACGGCAGTTATTTTTGCGAAATCTTTGATATTTCGGGGGTAAAGCCTTCGGCTGGTATATTATCCCGGTCGGTGTCTATACCTTCGTTCTCGGCCCTCTTTTCGGCCCATTCCTTGACAAGTTCGGGGAGTTTGTAAAGTTTTACATTCTCCTGCGGGTTGTCGAGGTCGATAGTGCCTCCGATAAGGACGATAGTGCGGTCATCGTCATCCAGCAACTTGAACAACTGAATGTAGATGTCGACCTGACGAAGAACGGGGTTGCTGGTCTGCTCCTCGAAGGTGAACGAAGGGACTTTCTTGGCGGTCTTCGTCCAGTCCTTCGGGGCGATGTTGAAGATGCGCTCGATAGGTACGTCCGGGAAGTTCTCGTTCCACATACGGCGGTAGAGTTCCAACTGGATTGCATACTCATCGTAGAAGCCCTTCTTTCCGGTTTTGAAGTCCACGATAGCATCTATCCTCTCGGCGGCTTTCGCTTCGATAGCGGCCAGTTTCTTCTCGTCTGCTCCGTACTTCGCCCTTGCTGCGGCTTCATCGCTCCGGCTGACGGTGCGGAGGTTGCAGACGAGGTCAATCATTCCGGCATAGCCGACTTCGGAGAAAAGGCTGACCTCGATGGCATACGGCCTGACATCGTACTCCCACATCCACCTTGCGAATGCCTTGATGTCCGCTTTCGCTTCTTCCTCATGGGCATCAATGAAGCCGTAAGCAAGGTTGTTACGGGTGACGTAATCTGCCAGGGCATCACGCACCCCGTCCAGATTGTACCTGCGGAGGGCTGCAAGGCTGGCGAGCTGGCCGTGAATGAACGAGCCGTAGTTGGCCCTTTCGAGGGTGTATTCTTCGGCTGCTTCCTTGCCCTTCGAAAGTTTCCACTCCGTCAGGAACTTGTTCTCCGGCATAACCTTGCGGAGTATCGTAGTGACGGACGGGAAGAAGATTGCTTCGCCGCTGGTAGGGGAGAAGGTGTAATAGTACCTGCCGCCCCGGGAGTTAAGTTGCCACAAGCGGTACTTCGGCTCGTGAAGGGCATTCTTGTCGAAGAACAATGCGGTCATCTGGGCTACGGTAAGGCCGGGCTTGACCACTTCCGGCTCTTGCTGCGCTCCCTGCATCAACTCCCGCAGGGCTTCGCTACTGGTTTCGTTTGTTTTCATTTTTGTACTGGATTATGTGAAAAATGGAATCTATGATAAATAGTGCTGACACCGCCCACTGCCACGGATTGACGAGAACTGCTCCGATTGCTGCGATAATCGCCAAGACGATACAGACAATAGCGGCAAGGACGTGATAGGTTTTGCTCATATACCGAAAAGGAAATTTGCGTCGCATCCGCACATTTCGCAGATAATCGGAACCCACTCCGGGGAAATCCGCTTTACCTTTCCGGTGCAGAGTTTTGACATATTGATGACCGCGCAAATCTCGTTTGTCTCCGGCCACAGGCGAAGGGCGATTGCCTTCTTCGTTACTTCGCGCCCATTGTCTTTTGCTTGGGCGATTGCTTGCTCGATGTTGAACATAATTATTACTTTATTTAAGGGTTAAATTTCTTCTGCGGAATAGAACCGCTTGCCGCATTCCGGGCAGACGTAGAGGAAACAGGGAATATCGCAGTCGGAGGGCGAATCGTGGGTCTCGTTGCAGTGGTCGAAGAAACAAGGCTCGACATATTCAAGGGCCTCTCCGCACTCCGGGCAGACTACGCACTCCGTTGCCTCGTCATACACAAGTTTGGTCAGTTCTACTGTGATAGGGTTGCGGTGTGTTCCAATTATTGCTTTCATTGTCTTTGGGTTTTATATTCCGGCTATCGGGCCGTCCGTCTTGTCAATTCGACACTGCAAATATAAGTGTTTTTATTTAATTAACAAAATTATTCTGCAACATTTTCTACTCTATCTATAACTGGCTCGAACTGCTGGCCTCCGGCGGCTTTGACTATTGCCGTAATTTGCTCCTCCCATTCCGGCTGCGTGATGATATAAGCCTGCGTCCGGCATCCGTCATACATCGCATACTGCGGCTTTGGATTTGCGGACAGGAGGTCATAGTGCGCCCGTTGCTGGTCTCCTTCGTTCCGGAACTGGAAGGCGAGGACGGAGAGGCCATCAAGCGGCCTCCCCAGCGCTCCTTCGTACAACTGCCGCCTCGTGCGGCCTTTCACTTTCTTTGCCATATCAGTCCGCTTTAAGGTGTCCGTGATTTATCGCTTGGAGTTCCCGTTTGGAGTAGGTTGTGGCATTCCGGACGTTAATGTATCTCGACATCCTCCGGCCTTTTAACTGCCGGGCCTTCTTCACCCGTCCGTGGAACTTTTCTTCCTCCGTGAACTTCGCAGCCTGTGCGTCCAGCCACTTCCAGACAAGGCGCTCGTCCGTGCCCGGCTTGGGTATCTTCGGCAACTCAAGTTCCGCAAGGATTTCATCGCAGAGGCTTATCTTCTCGAAGTGGCCGTAGCACCATACCAAGTATTGCGGGTCGAGCTTCATAATATCCCCGACCACGAGTTCGGAATACTGCCCGAAACCAAGCCGTGATTTCTTCGTCAAGATGCGGTAAAGGGGTACTGAATTGGGGGGTAACTGCGCCATAGTCTTACACGATTAAGATGATACCGATGCCGAGGATGATGCCGAGGACGGCCATCAGCAGGTCTGCCTGCCTTCTTTCTTTCTTTTCCATACTATATCACTTTTGAAAGGTTTTCAAGTCGGTCGATTTCGGCCTTCGCTTCTTCGATTGTGGCCGCATCGTAAAAGATTGTGCCGGGGAACGGGGGTAGGAACGAGTAGTAGCCGTCCTTGTAGATAGCGTCCATCACGTTGTGAATACCCCGCTCGCGCCAGCGGATTGCGATGCCCTTGTAAGTCCTATCTTTCACTCCCTCGTAGCCCATTCGGGTGAGGATAGATTCGGCTTCCCAAAAATTCGTGAAATACTGCGTAACCAGACTGCCCCTTACTTCGTCAGTATAGTTAATCACGAAATATTCCCTGCCTTTTTCAAACATCTTGTCAATATTGGCCCAAAGGTAGCCGGGCTTAACAAACTTACGATAATGCATTGTTTTCATAACTGGGTATTTTATGGGTTAAACTATGCGACATAGAAACTGATGCGTAAGCCGCGCCTTAACTTGCAAACCTCAACATCGTTCATCGTGTTGAAGGCCCTGTCAAGGAGGCGATTGGTAAGGGCAGTATCTCCGACAATTTTGAGCAATCCGGTCACTCCGACAAGGGTGTGAATCTTGTGGCCTTCGAACTGGCCGGAAACCTTAATCTTGAAATTGCGGTTAATTTCGCGTGTTGTGTAATTTAACTTTTCCATTTCCTTGTTCATTTTTGCTGCGGTATCGGCCGCATCCGTTGTCCTTTGACATTGCAAAGGTAAGCAAAAAGATTTAATCTCCAAAATATTTTTGCAATTTTTGCGAAAAAAGTTGAAATTTTCTTCTTTGGCCCTTTGAAAGCCCGTCCAGAGCGCTCCCTGCATCTAATTTTATTTATTATTTACTATTCTTCCGGCCCTTTTTCCGGCCCTTTCCCGAAACGGGTTAATTTTTCAAGAACTCGCGTACAACGCAACTATAATTCTCGGCAATATAATTTATCATTTCAGAGTTATAACGCGAAAATAGGCCGCTTTTTGTGCGTTTTCGATGAAAAACCCCGACATTTCACAACGTCGGGGAAAAAACATGTATGATATGAGTATACGATGCAAAGATACAAAATTCCCCCGATATTTCGCAACATCGAGGGAAAACAGTGATTATGAATGTGCATCCGTCACAAAGTTAGAAAACTCCGGAGTATTTCGCAACACCCCGGAGCGAGTTTTATGTATGAGAACGTATCCCTTTGAAGGGAGTGCGTTTAGAGTTAGTCCCAGGCTATGTCCCCGGAGAAAGAAAAGGCACCGTCATACTCATAGAAAAAAACGAGACTACGCCAGTCCCATTTGGTTTCATCTTCTTCGGAAGGGGTTTTAATGATAACCATTCGTCCACTATTTAATGCTTCGATTGCATCGGCCTTTGTAGGTTGTCCGCTATTCGGAGTAAAGAAATTGTTGTTAATCGTTCCTTCAACGATTATCGCCCCGCTGCCGCCACCGCTTGCGCTCAAAACACCCTGCTCGGTGATGGAAAGGTTTTCTCCGACCTTGATACCGCCGAGGGTCTGGGCGGATGCGGGAGGAAGTGTGTACTCGCTGGGAATACTGTCAACGATTTCTTTGAGGAGGCTGGCGAGTTCAGCGCCTGCTCCTACCTGATTGCCCTGTGCCAAGACATAGGCGTCGATTTTTTCTTTGATTGTCATAACTTTTACTTTTTAGTTGGTTTGTATGATGGTTTTTCGCGGTATCCCGATGCGTAAGCGGCTCGGGCCTGCCGTTCTGCTTGTTGTCTTGTCGGGTAGACTTTCCCGGTGCTGCCCCATTGGTAGCCTCCGGGGACTTTGTGTACTGGCATAATTACTTTGTTATTGTTACATATTCAACGCCTAAGATATTCGTGTGAGGGTTTTTGCTCACTACATCGACCTGCCTGTCTTTCACCTCTTTCGTTTTCCAAAGAAAGCCCAAGAAACGTTTATACTTGACCGTCTCGGCAACTACGAGGGAATCCCTATTGGCAAGTGTCCCGGTAAACTCCTTCTCGGTCAGCAGCCCGTCAAAGTCAAACCACGCATCGCCACAATGGAGAGCGATTGCCGGGACTTTGACGGAATCGCGGATGATAAGGGTGTCACGAGGGATTGCCAGCAAGTCAATGATAGTCTGCGACTGCGTTTTGTTCACTGCGGCAAGGTCGCGGTTCTTTGCCTTCAAGTCCCGAATCAATCGCGCATCATCGGCGCGAAATCGCTCGTACTCCTTGACTGACAACTCCAGCGACTGCACCCGTGCGGCATTAAGGGAATCGCGGACGCGGTACTTCTCGACATCGGAAAGCAAGGTCTCGGTGTTACCCTTGTACTTATCCCTCTGGGCCGTGAGTGCGTTTATCCGGCTATCGGCCCAGATAAGGGCTGCGGCTGCGGCTACCATTAGTACGCAGGCTGCGATTGCAATATACTTTTTCATACTAATAGTAATGCCACATTACGTTCTGCTGGAGGGTGCGGTCGGTGTCCAGATGCACGAAATTTTTTCCGATGCCGATGCGGCAGATGCCCATACGGAGGGCAGCAGTCACTATCTTCATCCGTGTCGCGTGAGAGTTGCAGACGATGTCAACTGCGCAGCCTCGCGTGTGAGCGCTATTGCCGCTCCGTCCCTTTGCTTTGTCCCAAGCGACTGAACGATAGGCGCAGGAGAGTTTGAACGGAACACCAGCGAGGGCGCGTGTTGCGTCCAGCAGTGTCATAAAGCCCTGCTGCATATCTTGCAGGGAGCAGGAAGGGGTGCATCTCTTGAACTCCGCTTCCGTGAAATACTTTGCCGTTACCATTATTCTTCAATTTGAATATTTGTGTCAGTTTCAGTAGGCGTTCCATCAAGGTCGTGGACTTCGATAGTTGTCGAGCCGTGCGTGAGTTTCACACCAAGTCCCTCCCTGACTGCCTCGCGCAATTCAAAGAGAGAAGCGAAGCCGAACATAAAGCCAGCGGCCTTGAATATCGTAGGGTCTATCGCGCCCTTCGGAGGAAGGAAGAATGAAATCGTGAACATTGCGATTGTCATTCCAAGACAAATCCACAAGGCTATTGTTGTGGAAATGCTTACCCTGTGTGTCATCGCCCGGAACTCCCGGACTGATTGTCTTACGGTATTCATACTACTTTGGCGGCTTTTCATCATCAATGAGTTTTAGAATTGCCTGCTGCACCCAGTAGTAGAAGTTGCCGAGACTCGCTTTGAGGATAGCGATTTCCTCGTCATTGAGTTCGATTTCTCCCTCTGCATCGTGCAGTTTGATGCCAAGTTTGAACTCCTCAACGGTCTTGCTCTGGCCGTAGATAGTATTGCCGATTTCTTTTGCAAGGTTCTGCTCCACTTCGGGAGCGTCAAGTGAAGGGCGGAGCTTCACGTTGGTAAGGTTGATTGTCTTGCTCATTTTGTATTGTGTAAATAGTTGTGGGAATAGTTTACGGTGGTTTCTTTGATAGTTTTCACGATAAAGAAGCCATTCACGAGAAGGCTCGCTATGCCAATCACAACATGAAAAGTGTCTTTACAGTTGATTGAGGCGACAGCACAAACGATAGTTGACAAAGCCCATACAAGGACAAGTAACATCGTAATGTAAGTTTTAATTTTGTAGTTCATAATATGTTAGTAATAATAAAGTCTTTGGCCTGATGAGTAGTCATACGTTCCTGATGATACCGTCAGCCTTATGACCGGGCATGGCATACTTGCTCTTTTATCAGTAGCCGTACCTCCTCCAGAAGTAAACGTAAGGCTTTGTTGACCAAAACTGAAATCAATATACTTTCCAGAACCACCTATGGTATAGTTTCCGTTAGCTTGTATAGTAAATGCCTCATAAGATGCAGGAACATTTGGATTATATGTTACACCGGTAGAATATCTATCGCCATCCCAAGAAATCATTACGCCTCCAACACCATTCAAATATGGAGATATTTCTGCGTTATCATTATTTGTTACAAATATTGAATAAAACCGCACATACAAATTTGTTGATGTCCAAGTTTTAGTTTCGCCAGCCTGTCCATTATCAGTTATCTTCACAGCATTACCATTTGGTGTGAACTGAGCAAGTAATGCACCCCCAGAATCAGGCGCACCATCATAAAAGGCTATACCGCCATTAAAAAGCACTTCCAGGGGATTAAAGAAGTACGGAATAACTCTCAAAGGCTTATTGGTTATGGCAGACCAGTATGTAGTTGTATCTTTATCCTTAAATCTCGGATAAAATGAATATCCAGTATCGGCATCTTGTGGCCAGTTGCCGGGAAACACACTTGAAAGTGGTATAATAAATCCTACGCCGTCGCCTTGGTCTTGCAGCACATTCAAAACTTTTGGAGCTTCAACTGTATATAAGGAACCGCCGTTATAGTTGGTAGCGGCAAGTTTGAATGAAGAACCAACATTCCCAACCGAGCCGCTACCAGTAGAGAAAGTCAACTTATCAAGAGGAATTTCCATGTTTCCGGCAGTTTCCATTGACGTTTGATTTCCTATACGATATTTAGCACGAATACTAACCTCTTGAAGAGACTGATAAAACGTATTTATCCTTAACGTGTCGCCATAGTTCGTGCCTCTCCAATACAACCGCCATTCTATTGGAGGCTCGGCTAAAACATTATATCCATGCGTATTTATTTGAGATAAATCTGATTCAATATGTAAAAAATCAAATTTGCGATAATGCTCATCAGCCCCGCCAGAACCGCCTCCTTCTCCCCTTGGTTTAAGATATTCAAAAGAATCAGGCAATTGATTATTTTGAATCACAGACCACGCCAACGGTCTAACAACATCAAAGCCGTGTCCTGCCACAATTCTATTGGCTAACGTCACGTAACCTATGGATGAGCTTCTAATTGGTTTCCATTTCGCCCACTTGTTAATATTATTACTCCTGCAAAGCCTTCCGGCATCAAGAGTTGTCTCACCAAGCGCTATGCGCACCTCCTCAAAATCAAGTCCGTTATCTGGCTGCGCCCAGAGAAGTGTATAATCGTTATTGTGTGCCATAGCCGTTAAAGTTTTGTAACCGTCCAGTCGTCAGGGGTCGATGAGTTCTGCACGAACTTGAATGCACCCGTGTAGACTTCGTGCTGGGATGAACTTATCTGCCGCCAGCCAGTTATACGCAGGTTGTAGTTGTTCGTAGAATCTACCAGTGTGTAGATTTGCCCGGCCTTAATATTGACAAGAGCGCTTGTCAAGGCCGCAATCGTGGCGCTCCCGCCGCTTGAACTCGGCATCGTGAACGCGATTGTGTCGGTGGAAAGTTTTGCAACGGTTAGTGTGTTGCTTACGTTAATATTTTTGGTGTAGATATTTGTAACATGGTCACTATCTGGATTATCTCCGATATAATCTACGTAAAGTTCTCCTACTTTCGAACCACTTGAGCCGATACTTCCGCTGAAATAGGCATCCTTGAAGCGCATACTGCCTGAGCCGAGGCTATACGTTGCATCGGTGCTGGGGATAAGATTGCCGTTGATGCTGGTATCGCCAGTGTTGGCATTGATACCGCCAGCGGTGATAAATCCCGTGGCTGCGAGGTTGCCGACAATCTTGAAGTATCCCGGAGTGCTGCCCACTGCCGCGACATACTCGATATGCGGCGCATCGGCAGAAGTGGATGTAGTCGGATACCAAGCCCGCGCATACAACCTGTTCCAGCGATAAGAGGGATTGCCGAGGTTGACATCCCCACTTGTAGAACTGCCATCAACCGTAGGTGCAATCTCATAGATAGAGGCATCGCTATTGTATTTCGCATCGAAAATTACATAAGTGCCTGTACCAACTTTCGACTGGACTATACCCTGAATAGACGAGCCGTAGATTCTATGGCGTTTAGGGGTCTGAGACGAAACGGTTGTAAACACCGTGCCAAAATTCAAATCGCTGTCAATGACGATAAAAGGCGCAGCTGTACTTCCCCCGAAAGCACCGAAGTACAATCCACCATTGCCTGCGATATAGATATTTTTCCACGGGTTGCCAGTGATGCCGAGGTTACGATTAGCAGCATCAGGGTATAAGTTGCCGCCGATGATGGTGTTGGCAGAAATCGTTACATTCGATGATAACGAAATCTTGTCGATACCACTACTATTTTTCAAAACTGGTGTCTGAACATATCCGGAAGCAACCAAGTTTGTTGTAACGACCCTCCCGCGCTGGACATCCAGTACAACATCGTGCGTGGTACTGTCGCTTCGCTTGATACGAAAACTTATGCTGCTATCCGCGTACATCTCGAAGTTGCCGCCCTTGCTTGAAAAGTCAACGCCTCCGAAGTAGATTGCGTTCCTATCCCGGCTATATCCGAATATCGGCGAAGTATAGGCGACATTGTCGCTCTTGCGGTTATAGTTAAGCGAGATAGCACCGAGCGCGGAAGAACTGTCACTACCCAGCACCAATTCTACCCCGTAAAGGCTTCTCCATCTTGCCGCACTGCTACCAAGAGCGATGTTTGAGTAATTCCCCGTTATGGTGCCGCCGGGCAAAGGAGAAAGGTTGAAGGTCTTTTGCCCCGTAATCGTCTGCGACGTCCCTATCGTGACATAAGAATTGGTATCAACCGTGCCATCATTTTTCAGCAGGCCAGCAATTGCACTGGTCTTGATGAAGCCGCTTCCCAAGTCCACTACATTGTCGGATACCGTACCAAGTTCGCCGTTTATTCGGACATTCGTGATGCCGCTGCCACCGCCGCTCGTAGGGGCGAAGATATTTGTCTCTACTCCGTCAATCGTTATCTTGGCTATCTGCGTACCGCTTTGCTGGATTTGCGTCCAAGCAACCTGACTGCCACCTCCACCGCCAGAGCCTATGGCGATTTTGTTATACTGCCACGTGCCGTTGTACGAGAAGACTCCCAATTCTCCGCTGGCTACGTTTGTTCCTCCGAAGTTGGGATATGTCCCGGCTCCGGCAATGTAGAATACATTGTAGTCGGGAGTGCCGGGACTTGTACCTATTGTCGCTACTCCCATAAATTGATAGCCTGCACCGAGTGCGCTTATCATCGAAAGTAGTGAGTTCAGTACATCACCGCCGCCAATCTCATTCGCGTGATTGTCGGGAACTATTACCTGCCGGATACTGGCGATAAGATTGCTATAATTTGCCATAGTAGTTATCTGTTATCGAAATCATCGTTAAAGTCATCATTGAAGTCTCCGCGAAGGGCCTTGATGTAACCGAGGCCGAGTTTCTTCGCAACCGTTGCCGTGTCAAACTCTGCCTGCACTACTGCGACATCACCTTCGGCTTGCCATTCCGGAGTTATAAGGAAGTTATCGACCGAGTATTGCTGCCCCCGATACTCCACGACTACGTGGTCGGAAAGACGGATAAAGCGCATAACATCAAGCAGGTATTCGGACGCGAGGAAACTGAACTTATACCGCTTCTCGGAAATCTGCTTGATTGGGTAGAAGTAGCCATCCCTCGTGTCACCTTCTTCTTCGAATGGATACTCCGGCTTTGCGAGGTCGGCCTGCAAGTACAGTTCGTTCTCGAAGATAGGGCTTGTATAGACTATCGTCCCGGCGTCCATCGTGAAATCTTCCTCGTCCCACCATCGAATTTTAAGATAAGGAGCGCTCTGGTTGATGACCGTGAACACTTCGGAGTAATAGACCTGCCCGTCTGCGGCATCCGCCCTGATGTAGTAGCGGCCATTGTCGAAGTCTTCGCCTACGGACAATGTGCCGGGATACACGATGACATCATAATTCAGTACCGGAAAATCTTTCTTCGTCAGTCCGGAATCTTGAAGCCCCTGCGTTATGTTCGCAAGTTGCGCATTGGTATTCGCATCATAAAGATATGCATTCCTGAAAGCATAAGTATTGCTTGTGTGCGGTATTATCAACTGGAAGGGCAGGATATATCCGGCCCGACAGTAGAGAGGGTACACTTTCCCGAATAGCCACCACTTCCGGGCATTCTGCTGGTCTAACGAGCCGTACCACGGCAAGACTGAAAAGTTGTTATTCGGTATCATAAGCGAGGGTTGCTTTAACGTTTCTGCTTGACAAAGATACTGACATTTTCTCAACCACGCCATATCCGAGAAGGGTGCGGATAAGTTTCGACGGGTCGGGGTCATCAAGGGCAGGGAAATTGACATCCTGCAACTTTAATCTCTTGATACCCCGAGACTGATAAGTGTAGCCGTTGATGGAGTACCACCGGGCTGGCATATCCCAGAAGTAATACTGCTGCAAGTAGTCAAAGGACAGGTAGCCATTCTGCAAATTATTCCAGTAGAGTACAGCTTCGATTGTTAAGCCATAGTTACTGATATTCATAACGGCGAAGCCATCTTTGTCGATGTCTCCGGCAAGGAGCAGGTAGTCTATATCGCTCGTGAACTTTGATAACTTGATTTCTTCGCTCTTGGTCTTATCAACATAGTTCGAGACGATTTCAATAGGATAGCCAGTGAAGGGCTGCGTTACCTCATCCGCCCAAGCGAAAGTATACCTCGCGGCCATCGCTGGCTTGTCGAACTTGTACTTCTCTTGCCCGTAAGCGAGTGTCTTGCCGGAGCGCGGGTTTACCAATGAAATAAGGTCAATATCTGTCCCCGGTGCGTTCTGGTAAGAGCCGCCGTTCATAAAGTACCGAATGTGTTCGATATGCAGTATATTATCTTCATCAATAAACCAGTAGCAGCGGAAACAATCTCGCATCAAGTCGAAGAAATCGCGCAAGGAAAGGTCTCCTTTCTGCGCTTGATATGTCATATCGCCACCTACCATAACATTCGACTTCGGAGTGATAGTATATCTCATCTGCGCATCTCCGGTTATCGGGTTGCTCGCATCCGAAAAGAACTCCGAATACATATGCTCAATACTGCTCCCGGAAGCCGCAAGCAGTCGCTGCAAGACCGAGAAAAGGTCATAATTGAACAACAATTGGAAATTCCATATTGCATCGCCGAAAAGGGATAGGTCTGCGCTGGCGAACTTAAACCAGTACGAATCTGCATCCCACTTATTCCTTACGACTGGCAGGTAGCCGCTTCCCGGCGGCTCGGCATAATACTGCGTGCTATCATATAGTCCGTACTTTGTCGGCTCGGTAGTATAATACTGGCCCACCGTAAAACTTGACACTCGCGTATATGGAAGCACCCTCTTGTGCGTCCTGCGACTTGTCACTATGTCATCTATCGGTAACTCGTATGTCTGCTGGCTGGATACCGTTGTAGCATCCGTCAGCAGCCTCGCGTAGACACCATTCGAAAGGAGCGCAAAGTGCAGGTATTCCGTCAGCCTGTTCTGCCCGGCCACCGTGTCATTTGCATTGACAATCTCGCATTCCTGCTCCCACGAGCGGCCCGGAATGACGCAAGTGATGACATCGTCTCCTGCATTGTAAACTTGCAACATCGCAGGTTTGTCGATGAATGTTCTTCTGATTGCAGGAGCGAGGTTGACGATATTGAACTCCTTGTCAAGAAGTGGCAGGAAGTCAGTGTACTGGTCGTATGCTTCCGGTCGCACCACTACCGTCTTGTTGAAGCCGTCAAAGGTGCAGTCGGTTTTGTAGAACACCCCCGTCCAGTACAACTCCCAAGTCTGCCCGGCATCGTGGGAAATGTTAATGGTTAGGATGAACTTGAAATCGAAAGCCTGCGCTACTATCCAATCATAGTCCTGCGCCACGAATGTCAAGTCTCCCGAAAGTCCGGTGCGGAAGAATACCTCGTTCATTTCCTTTTCGTAGGTCTTGGCGAGGTCTTCGCTATACATCGGAAAGACTTGGTTATCATCCGTGCCCTTGTTAAGATAAAATTTGTATATCGGATTCATACTATGACTTGATTTTGCGAGTGAGGTTCTTGTACTGGATTATGGTGTTGCCGTGTCCGTCCGTAAAGCGCCTTTCTGCGCCCTGCTCCCGAATCGCCTTGACATCGCGCTCCAGCCTGCTGACATCAGCACTGGTGCTTCCGAGGGCAAGCACCGCCCCGGCCATCTGGTCTCCGGCCCTTGCAAACCTTTCCGAGAATGTGCCGTTGTTGAGCGAGTTGATGACTTCCGGAATCAGAGAGCCATACTTCCGGGAGTTCCGCTTGTTGATGACCGCGAAGTACTCCCCGCCTTCCGCCCGGCGCTTCGTCCCGTCCCGCTTCGTGCCGAGGTCGATGTCATGACCGCTTGCGTGACTGCCGCCTTGCAAGAGTTCGACGGTTCCTTCTCCGTACTGCTCCGAGCGGGTAAGTTGCGCAGCGCGTATCTTGGCCGCTCCAAAACTCGTCCACATAGATGCGATAGCGGCAATTGCCAGCACGGGGCCTATGCCTTCGATGCCGGACAAGGCTTTCCAGATGTTCGCGGTCGCAGTAGTTAACGAACTGGCCTGCGTCAAGGTGTCGATAGTTTCCTGCGCCCTCTGCGCTTTCCGTTGTTCTTCGATTGCGGCGGCCTGCGTACTCTTTGCAAGGGCAAGTTCCTTCCGGGCTTCCTCCTCCTTGCTGGCATATCCCTGCCTCCGGGCTTCTATCTCGGCATCGAGGGCTTTCTTTGCAGCCTCTACTTGCGCGTCTGCTGCGCTTCTTGCTGCATCTGCCGCCTGCGACCACGAATCTATCAATGAACCTATACTATCCTTAATGGAATCGAGCGCAGTATTGAGTGCTTCCTGTTGCTTCGAGTCAAGTCCGATACCAAGCAATTCGTAGATATTGTCGAATCCGAGGCGCTTCTTCTCGTTATCAATAGCCACAATAGCAGCCCTGATAGCCTTGACCTCCGCTTCGGTCATCTTGTCCGTTGCGAGTTCATTGATGCGCAAAACTTCCTCCAGCCGGGCCTTTTCCTGCTCCAAACGGAACTGGGTTTTTTGGCGCTCGTTCCTATCGAGCAGAGCAAACTCACTTGCCGCAAGGTCTTGCGTTGCTTTGAGGTCGCGCTGGGCCATCTTAACAAGGAAATCGGATTGTAATTGCAGGGCCTGATTGTTATATTTTGCGCGAATGGCATCCTCGCTCTGCCTTATTCTTTCATCCTTGACTTTGTTCTGCTCAATCTCTATCTCCATAGCCTTTTCATTCGCCTGCAAGCGAAGGGAGAGTTCACGTTCCGTGCCCTTTTTGACGTTGGAGAGTTGCAACTGAATCGCCTGCTGCTCGGCCTGTAGTCTCTGGACATTGAGTTGAGAGACCTCTTTGTTAAACTGAATCTGCGCCTTTATCCGGTCGGCATCGAATTTGGCATTTATTATCGCCTCATCCTTGCGCTCGGTTTCAACCTTCTGCCTGTTGCGTTCAAGTTCAAGATTGCGCTCGGCTTCCACCTTACGCAGACGGGCATCCAGCATCGCTTCCGTTCCGGCAGTAGTGGCGGCAATCTCGAAATTGATAGAATCCACGATAGCCTGGAGTTCACGGATGCGTGCTTTATTGGCTTCGTCAATGCGTTTCTTATCCTCCGCAGAAAGTTCCTGGAGAAGCCTCTTTCTTTCCTCATTTCTCAAAGCCTCCTGCTGCGCCCGTTCAGCCTCGTTGTTTTTCCATAAATTTTGCGCATTTTCCGCTGCTTTGTTATAGCCCTGCTGCATTGCCAGCAATTCATCGTATTCCTTGCGGCGTTTTTGAGCGGTAAACGGGCTTGCATCCTGTAGGCTCTTATATTCTCGTTTAACCCCCTCGGCAAATTCCTGCTGCCTCTTTTGGATGCGGTAGGTCAGATTTTCGTAAGATACACCGTCCTTGATGAGTTTATTAAATTCCTCGGTGTAAATATCTCCAAAACTCTGTGCAGCGGTCTGCTCGGGGAATAAGAGTTTTTGAACGGCCTGCGTAAGTTTCGTAAGCCAGTCAATAGTATCCTTTACTGTTCCGTTGGATTCACGGAAAGCAAGTTCGAGACCCTCCCAAGCGGATTTCAAGAGCAATGTCGAACCCTGCACGGTGTTCAGTCGCTCTTTCTGGATACGTTCAAGTTCGCCGTCCACATCTTCGAGGGAGGCACGCAGTTTTTCAGCCCTTTCCGCTCCAGCCATCAAAGCATTCAAGGGGCCTACTGTTCGCCTGTCGGTCAATTCGAGAACTTCCCCAAGATTTATGCCCTGCTGCCGCAACTCTTTCATTCCGGCGATTATGTCATCGAAGGATTTAACTGGTTTATTGAGGGACTTCGCCAGGTCTCCATCGGTCTTGATAAGATGAATCAAGATGTTTCGTACCGCAGTAGCAGACATCGAAGCATCGAAACCAGCATCAGCAAGTGTTCCCAGGAGTGCGGCTGTATCCTTGACATTTAATCCAAAGGCGTTTGCAACGGGGAAGACAGTACCCATTGACTCGCGGATACGATAGAAGGACAAAGCGGAGTTATTTGTCGCAACGGCAAGTGTAGCAAGTGTATCCTCCGTATCTGCACTTGTTAGGTTGAAGGAACGAAGTGTTGCACCAGCCACGTAGGCCGCTTCTTCCAAATTCGCTCCCACAGCAGTTGCAAACTGCAAGACCGAGCGCTGCATTCCGATGATGGCTTCATCCTTGAAACCCAACTTGGCAAGATTCGTCTGGAGTTGCACGACCTGACTTGCCGTATATTCCGTAGTTCTACCAAGCAAGAGCGCGGAGTCCGTCAGGGCCTCCATTTCTTTGCGAGACTTGCCGATGATGGTTGAGAGGTTTGTTACCGCCTGCTCAAATTCGGCATTCGTGCGGATTACTGTCGCTATGCTTTTTGCCAAACCGATAACAGTCGCTGCAACCCCTCCAGCGATTGCGCCAAAGGCCAATAAAGCCTTTTGTCCTCCGGGAAGGGATGAAGAACTGATACCCGAAATCGTAGTCCGGAGTTTTGTGAACTGGTCAACTATCACACCCATCGGGCCTGGCAGACGGGTCAGGGCGTTCTCGTAATGTCCCACTTCGAGGGTATATTTTCCGGTAGCCTTCTGCAAATTCGACATCTGCTCGTAGATGGCTTTTGTCTCCTTTTCGAGTTGCCTGCCTGCCTCCGTTCCATGCCGCTCGGCCTCGGACATTTCATTGAGACGGATTTTGTTGAGTCGGTAAATTGCAGAAAGTTTGTTGAAGGAACCATCTTTTGCGTCAGCGGCCTGCTTGGCAAGTTTGTCGATTTTAATCTTTTCCTTTTCGGCATCGGTCAGTTTCTTCGTCTCTTTTGTTGCGGCCTTCTGCAAGTTGTCGATATTCTGGTATTCTTTCGCCAGTTTCTCGGATTCAGTGGTAAGGCTGGCAATGGCCTCCCTTTGAGCCTCCGTTGCCCCCGATATATCTTTGAGGGACTTCGAAAGTTCACCAGCGCTTCCGGAAATCTTCGTCTTCAATTCCTCGTATTTCGCAATCAGACTGGTTAATTGCGCGATGAGTTCTTTTATCGAATCATCCGAAGAAATAAGGTCGGAGTATTTTATAGGATTGGAATTTGTCATAATGGCAGTAAGTTATTTTTGCGAAAACTCGCGTATTTTGCAACTCAAACTGAAATCCGTATAATTTATCATCTTTTCGGTTAACGTGCAGATTTGACACGTTTCTGCGCCTTCTCGGTTTCTTTTGCCCGTCTCTGCGCGAAATCGTATGCGGAGTAGAACTCAAAAACCGAGCAACTCTTGGGCTGGATATGCAGTTGCTCGGAAAGGACGAGGCAGATGTCTTCGAAGTTCCTGTCTGCCCGGACTTCCTCGCCCTCCGGCCCGTCATAAACCTTCGCCGGGTAGAGTGTCATCAGGGCAGTTGTCAGCGCATCTATATCCCCGTTCCCTTCGGGGTTGATGCCGCTTGCCAGCAGTTCAAGTTGCGTCTGCGTCCTGCGTTTAAGTATGTCGTAGTATTCTTTTGTCTCCGGACTGTCGAAGACCTTCGGGAAGTAAAGTGTCAGTTCCGCTTCGATTTTTTTTTTGACGGCCAGCAACTGACCGTCCAACTCGCCGACCGGGGCATCCGCAAGAAGGGCGAGTATCCGTTCAATCGCTTCATCGCTCGCATCCGGAAATTCCTCCCCGTCCACCTTCCGCACAAGGGCAGCGAAGGCACGGTGGCGAGGATTTATCTCCCCCTGCACCAGATAGACGCACTGGCGGAGGTTGGCGAGTTCCCTCTGCGCATCTTCTCCCTTCCCGGCCATAAGGTATCTGCGCGTCTTTTCGAGCCGCTGGTCGAGGGCCGCGATGTCACCGCCGATGCCTGCATCAATGAGCAGGGCCTTCTGGTACTTGTGGAAACGCACGATGGGCAGTTCATCGACTGCCCCGTAAAACTCCACCGTATGCCGTCCTATCCTTGCCGTTACCATAGCCGTACTGCGATAAGTGTTGAACAGGGAGGTGCGAGAAGTAGTGTCCAGTGTCCGGTCGCCGCTACGCAGGCCAGCGCCACGATGACGCAAACCCACCAACTCGTGCAGAAATGGCAAGAGAGCAACTTGTAGAGGAAGTCGCTCTTGACGTGTACCTGCGCCTTCTCCAGCCAGCCCCACTTTTGGGCAAGCGCAAGGGCGAAAGAAGCAAGCAGCGCGATGACTGCCGCCCAGCAAAGGAAATCTACAACGGACATACTTCGGTGTAATATAGTGTTCCTTCGATGCTGAAGCCCCCGAAGGGGTGCATCAGGAACTGGTTGTCTACCTCATCCAGCGAGAAGCCCCGGTAGATATTCACGGCCTGCTCGAAAATCCTGCCGATTTCGATATGCCCCCGGGTAAGGGCGAAGCCCGACCTCCCCGAAAGGACATTTATCACCTGCGCTTTGAGCAGTTCGGTATTCCGGACATCATTCGCCCCGAACACCCTCCGGCAGTCGAACCATACGACAAGGCCGTAAGGGGTGCGGAACTCCTTAAGGCCGACACCCGGCTGCACAATCTGCGGGTCATCAATGGCGAAGAACGAGAAGTTTCCTATCTCGCTGTCCGGGCTGACTTCCACGTAGTCATTCGGGCCGTGTCCGTCCCACCCTCCGGCATATACATTCGGAGTGGTGTACCTCCGTCCTCCCGGCGAGGTCTTGACAAGTCGCTGCGCCTTGCCGAATGCCACGTCAAGCCACGGCAGATTGCCGACAAGACCGCGCTGGATTTCTCCGAGGACGCGGTCAAGCATCACTGCTCCTTCGATAACTGGTGCGTTGTTCATCACTGGAATAGGTAAGTTGAAAGGTTTGTCATCAGCAAATCGTACGCGCCTCCTTCCCATACGGACTGCCAACTGTCATAGTTGAGCCCGAAGGTGTTCTGCCCGTACTTTGCCATAATGTTCCGTGCGTAGGCCGTTTCCCCGACTATGCCGATAGTCTCTGCTCCCAAATCGACTCCGAGTTCATTGTGAAACTTTCCGTTGATATAGAGGTTCGGTGCATCGGGGTTGCGGTCTACGGTGTACGGATATGAGAGGTCTTGCTTCCAAGCCGCATACCTGCCAGCGCTTTCCACGGAGTAGAAGTGTCCGGCAGGTTTGAGGTCTTCGGAATAAAAGGGCCTGATGTCCTCCCCTCCACTATCCTTGCCCGCGAGCAACTGGCGGCGCTGCGCCTCCATGATAGCCTGTTCGCTTGGCGATAAGGCTTCACGGATAAGCGAGCCGTCAAGCAGCCCTGCTTGGACTGCCTGCACGCGGGCAAGGAGTGTGTCGAGGATAGACATTATTCGCCGATGTTGGTTTTGTCGGTCGAATTGTAGGCCCAACCGCTTTCCGTATGGTCATACGAAACGGTTTCGACCGTGGACGCATCAGTGTACGTCAAACACAAACCGCCGTTTTCGGCGTCTTTGTACGAAACGACATACAGGTGTTTGGCGGTTCCGGTTTTCTTGGCAACCTTTGCGCCGACCTCAAGAGCATCAAGTTGCTCATCGGTCAAAGCGGTAATGTCGTCAACCTCAATAGGCGCGGCGGCGGCAGCAAGGGCCAAAAGAATGTCGGGCAGACCACCACCGACGTCAACCATTGTGCCTTGTCCGGCAATTTTCTTTGCGACCATGTCGCGGATTTCTTGGATAGTCATAATTTTGTGCGTTTTAAGCCCGTTTTCGGGCGTTATACAATTGAAATGATAAATTATATTACTTTTCGTTTCACGTGCAAAATACGGCGGTTTTGGCAAAATTAAACTGTCCGGTACTTCACCCCGTGATTGTTCTCGCAGAGGCACACGCGGTCAAGCCGCTGGGTGTCCAGCGCAAGGGCGCGGTAGGCCGTAGCGAGTTCGGCAGCGAGGCCGCTCGTCCGTCCCTGCGGATTGCCGTCTACCTCGTAGAGTATCTGGTCGCGTGTCGCATTGACCTGATGGCGGTTCACACGGACATCGGGATTCATCGCAAGGGTGCGAAGGGCGCCCACTGCCACCTGCTTTTGGATGACGGAGGCGAACATTGCCCTCTGCTCGATGATGAAGTCAGTGAGGTCGCAGCCGATGGTAATCTCCGCATTGATGCCGTAGTTGCAGGTGTTCGTGTAAGCCAGCCTGCCGATGTCGAACATCTCCGGCTGCTGCGCCCATCCCTCCGGAGCCTTGACTGCGAAAGGCGATACCTGCAAGTACTTGGTCAACTGCTTCCAGCCTTCGATGCTTCCTCCGAGGCAAGTCTGGCAAGGCTCGGCGCTCCAGTCTTTCGCTACCGACAGGGCTTCCATCCCGTCCGGGAGGTTGTCTTGGCAGTAGCAGAGGAACCAAGCGCCCCCCGCATCAGTATCATTGCCGATATAGGGGAGGAAGAAATCCGTCAGTGTAAACCACTGGAAGCACCCTGCGGTGTTCGTGTAATGAAGGGTTGCGGTCTTGACTGGCTCGACCTGCGAGGAATGGAAAAGATAGATTGTTATATCCCCCGTGCCTCCGGTCATCTGCAAGCCGATGCGCTCTATCTTCGCGGTTACTCCCATCGCACGGACGGGGACAATCTCCATCCCGACAATGCGGTGGCGGTTGTCTATCGTTGCTTGAAGACGGGCAGCGCCATCGAAGAACGTCCTGCGCTCGACAAGGCTCTTGGTTTCCCGTGCCAGTTCCTTGTTTTGCAGGAAGGTGTTCACCGTAGTATGGATTGCGTTCCTCGTCAGCCTGCGAAGGTAGTCCGAGAGGATATTGTACGGCTTCCAGTCTGCGCTCCCTTCCTCCGGCTCGCTGCCGATATTCTCGGCAACTGCCTGCCAGTACGTATTTGAATGCGACACCTTTGCTCCTTCGGCATACAGTTTATCAGCATCCCAAGCCGGGTACTGGAAGCCCCAGTCATCGGGCATCACTGCCGCCATATTGTCGAGGGTGACAAGCGGATGCGCCCCCTGAAAAGTGAGGCCGCTTTCGGAAATGGTAAGGTCATCATCTATCTCGGCAGCAGGGTTGTAGGACTGCTCCCAGCCGACTACATTGGCAAGGGCCGCTTCGATTTCTTTCAGTCGTATCATATCTCTCTCTTTTGAAAAAAGGGGAGAGGGAAACGCGATGCCCCCTTCTCCCCTTGCGTGGAAATAACAACTATCCTAACTACTGCACTTCGGAAGTGTAGACGGGGTTGTCCTCGCCGTTCACGACCTCGACAGGGGTAGCGAAAGGATTGAGCGAGCCGTGTGCTGCGACTTCGAGCTTGACAATAGGATTGGCTACCGTCTCGGGGTCGGAGTTGTAGGCTACGAGGAAGGCGATGTCAACGGAGAAACCGAAGTACTCCTTGACATTGCAGGTCATATCCTCGGAAGCTGCGCCAGCGATGCCGCTCTGGTCGCCAACTGAGGTGTAGTAGTGTGAACCAACAGGCAAGTCGATGAAGGGCAGACGGACAACGTCCCACTCGTGGAAGTTGGCGCGGGTGCGGTTCAGGGCTTCGCGGTCGACGCGGGTGAGAACACCGACATTGCCGTCAACTGCTGCGAAGGCAGTGGCGAAGATACCGCTCTCGTTCTCGATGTTGTTGGTGTAGTGGAACACCTTGCCAGCATACTCGTTGCGCTTGTTGACATCGTTGTAGATGTCGTGCTGGGCGAGTTTCTGGACGGTCGAGTCGATTCCGGCATTGCCGATGATGTGGATAGTGCCGGGGTAGGCGTTGGCCCTCATCAGGGCGTTGACATCGCCGAGGAACTCCATACGGGCAGTCCAGGGAACCTGCACGGAGTTACCGGTGACGGTGTAGTACAGGGTATCCTTGAAGACCTGCGTCTTGTTGGCTTCGAGGGCTGCGATAGCCTGCACATCCATAGCGGTTGCGAGGGCGCGGCAGACCTTCTCCATCTTCCTTGCGAAGTCGTGCTCGTAGGTGATTTCGTTGTTGCGGTACAACTGCGGAACCATCGTGAAGCCGACGGAGAGAGTCACCCAGTTGATAGTATACAGGGCGGAAGTGTTCTCATCGTCACCGATGACGCAACTGCGGACATTGCTCACCTCGACATCGCCGTCATAGTTGATGACGGGAATCTGGACGGTGTTGCCCATAGAGGCGAATGCGCGGTCACGCAGGTTGGGATTGATGATTGAGTTGGCGGCATTTGTCTGCTCGATGAAGAAATCGAGTGCGCCGTACTCCAGCGGGCGAGCCATATTGCGGTCAAACTCCGGGTTTTCTACTCGCCAGTTCTGCAAACGTGTTGCAATAAGTGACATAACTTTGTGTGTTTTTGATTGTTAAACAAAACGCATCCGGCTGACCCTTTGCTCGATGCTGAAATAAATATCTTGTTACTTAAGCGGCAGGGACTTGATGTTGTTTTCCTTCCAAGCCTTCTGCATCGCTTCTTCAAACTCTTTCGAGCCAATGAGTTTCCCCTGTGCGAGAAGTGACTTCGTAATCGCATCGTATGCCTGCGACTGGGTAGTCACTCCGGCAAGGTCGACAGTGGTGTCCGAGCCGCCTCCCTGTCCGGGGGGAGTGAACTGGCTTCCTGCGCCAGTCTGCTTCCTGCCTTCGTCCAGAACTCCCATCTCCTTCAAGGTAGCGGTAAGGAGTTCAGCAGCAGTGTACGGGTTAAGCGCATTGTTGGGATTGCGCTTCACTGCGCCGTTCTCCATAAACACGAGGCTCTCCCCGCCTGCTCCGTTGTCAACATACTCGGGGTTCATCCCCTTGACCTTTGCAATAGCCTGCGCGAGCAAGACTTCGGTGGCGGTCTTCGGAAGGTCGGCCTTGAACTTCAATCCGGCAGAAGCCGTGTTCAGGTCTCCGGAGAGACGGAAGTCAAAGAGTTTCTTGTCGTAGTCGGTCTTGGCAGTATCGTACTGCGTCTTGAGGTCATTGTACTGCTTCGTCACGTTGCCGAGGTCGGCCTGCGCTTGCGCAAGTTGGCGCTTGGTTTCGGCATCTGCGCCACCCTTTGCGATGATGCCTTCGAGGCGAGTTTTCTCGGCAGTGAGGGTCTGCACCTGCGACTGCAAGTCACCGACCTGCCCGGCCTGCCCTTTGATTTCGCCTATCACGCGCTTTGCGTAGTCATAGGTCTTCTCCGTGCCGTTCTTGGCTATGCCGGAAGCGGCAAGGATGTCTGCGTCAAGTCCTCCGTAGATTTCTCCGGTCTTCTGGCCGATTACGGAGTCCTCGTCATTGCGCGACATTGTAACGATAGCATTTACCTGCTCATCGGTCAGTCCGGCGGTCGCTGCATTCGCCTTCAAGAGTTCACTTGTGAGTGCCATAAATTCTTTCCCTTTGAATTTTACATATAATGAAGGGGTAAGCCCCGGCTGGGCCTACTCCCCGTCTTTCTTCTTCGCTGCGGTTTTAGCAGGCTTCTCTGCTTCGGGAGCAGGGGTTTCTGCTTCTGGAGCGGGAGTTTCGGCAGGCTTCTCGGCTGCGGCAGTGGTAGCCTTCGCCAGTTCCTCTTTCAGCCTTGCGATTTCGGCATCCTTCTCGGCTGCAATCTTCGCCTCGGCTTCGGCTGCGGCTTTTGCTTCGGCATCGCGCTTGGCGAGTATAGCTTCGACGGATGCGGCTACTGCTGCATCGAACTTTGCCTTGTCTGCCTCGGCACGCCTCTTGGCTGCGGTCTCCTCCCAGCCAGTAGGGTTGTGGAGAATCTTCACCTCGTAGCCCTGCTTCTTAAGGGTCTTGTAGACGAGGGTTTCGAAGGTCTTGCGGCCAAACTTCTGCACACGAGGTGTAGAAAGGCGCTTGCCTGTCTTTGGGTCAAACTGCACTACCTCAATCACGCAGTGATAGAGTTTCTCCTCCCCTGCCGGGACTCGGTAGTTTTCTGCGGTCAGTTCGCTGACCGGGACATCTTTTCCGTTCTTTGTAATCATAACTGTTGAGTATTAGATGCTGCTGGCTCGGCCACGTATCCGGCAAGAGCAGAAGCGATTATGTCTATCTTCCTTTGGTAAGGCAGCGCCGCCCCGAACTCCACGATGTTCGTGTTCTCCCTCTCGAAGCGCCTGATAAGCGAAGGGAAGGCCAGTTTGACACGGAGCGATTCCGCATCGGCAAGACCTTCCTTGAAAGCAGCAATAGCCTCGTCCTTGCTCATGTGGCGCAGCGGTTCGAGGTCTGCAAGTATCTGCATCCTGCGGAGTTGCGAGGGGTCATTCCTCCACTCGGTCTCGATAATCTGGTCTTGCAGGGCATCCAGTTCGGCTTCGCTTGCCCCGGCCTCTTTCGCGGCCTTGTACTTGGCCCGCAGGTCAGCTGCGGTGTAAAGGTAGAACTCCGTGCCGTAGTCAATCGTGCAAGAGAGGAAGTACCTTCCATAACGCAGACGGCAGCAGGTCGAATCAACCCACTGCTGCGCGGCTTCAAAGCCCCTCTTTATCCTTCGCAGGACGGTAGTGACACTTTCGAAGTTCGCCCTTACCTGCTGCTCGTTGTAGGCATCGCGGTCAGTGACGATTTCATCCTGGCCGACTACTGCGGTAATCACTTCATTACGCAGCCTTTCTTCCTCCTCGACATTGTAGTCCAGGGCCTTGCGGTCGACCTGCAACATCTGCACGGGATTGCGGAGGTCGGGGACGTTCTCCTGCTCGGACGGAATAGGGACTTCGACAAACGAGCCAGCACCGATGATGCGCTTTTCTCCGCACTTCGGGCAGCGCATCAGTGCGCCGGCAACATCGAACTTGTACCTTCCCTGTTTGTCTTTCAGGTAGCCGCCATCGCAGTAGTCCCCGTTCTCGGCATTCGTGAAGTCGCAAGCCTGCTCGTAACCGGAAAGGATAGGATATGCCCCCATCAGGTCGAGTTGCCGCTTGCTGATGTGGAAGAACATAAACCAGTCGAGGCTTTCCAACTCACCGCTCAACGGACTTTCCTTGACATCCGGCTCGTCCAGCGAAAGGGGAGTGTTCCAGAAGAAACGCGCCGGGCAGTAGCCGAGGTCGTGCGGTGTCTCCACCTCCGGCTCTCCCTCTATCTGCCCGGTATGTTTCTCGTCCCGCCATACACGATAAGACGCATCATCGAGAACAATGATGCGGTCACGGTGACGGAACACGATGTACTTCATTTCCCCCGTGTCGGGACTGGCTTCGTAAGTGATTACACTTTCGATGGGAAGCCAGTAGAAGTACGGCTCCGGCCTCGGCCCGGTCTGCTCCCTTTCAAGGTCAACAATAAGGACGGAATTGATTTCGCTGCGGAAGAACTCCCAGCCCTTTGTCTGCCAAACCTGCGGCTCACCCAGGCGCTCCCTGCGGTACGCTTCCCAGTCTTGCGCTTCCTCCGGAACGGAGAACTCGTAGTTGAAAAGCGGATTTTGACCGGAGAAGATACGGCTTAACTTGTCAAAGCAGATGTCCGTTATCTCGTTTGTCTTGACAGGATAACGGAACAGGGCCTTGAAAAGCACGAACTTGTCGTGGGGCAGTATATTCTCCGCCATCGCAAGGAATTGCGTCAGCGGAAGCGAAAGGTAGGGAGAATTGAAAGTGGTTACTCGCTTGACGGTGTGAAACTTGATGCGGTTCTGGTGCATCCTCGCACGTGTCAAGGTCGCAGCCCTCTCATTCTTTGTTATCCTTTCCCTTATTTCCTCTGCGGTGTAAGGCATTGTCTTTGAACTCGTAAGGGGATTTCTCTGGTAGTTTCCAACTGGAACGTGGCCTCCGAAGCAGGCGCTCGGCGTGTTCAAATTCGAGAACCTGCCTTGTTCCGGCTTCGGAAACCACTTCAACTGTTGTTTTCTTCGCGGTCATTTAGTTGCTCGCATTCAGGAGGTCGGTCAGCGGGTTGAAGTCCGTAGGGGTCAGGATGACGAGACCTTTCGAATAGTTCTCCGCGTAGTTCCACTGGATGAGGTTGTAGTCCTTCGCATCGTAATTGCCGTGCAGTTTACTGCCGACATAGAAGCCACGAATAGGGATAGGAGTGTAGTCCCCTGCGGTCTCTCCGGCGATTGCCTCGATACGTCCGTTCTCGTCGAACAGGAAGACACCGAGATTTCCGGCATTGGCCTCGCAGGCGAGTTCCTTGAGCGCGGTAGCCACACTCTGCGGAATACCCCTCAACTGGCCCTGGAACTGGATAGGCTGCTCACCGAGGACGGTAGGGATGCCGCCGAGGTCATCGTTGCCGCCACCGGAGACACGGGGCTCGCCGCCGCTGTCGGCAGGTGCGTAGATGTAAGGGGTAATGACAATCTTGCCGCCATCGGTTGCCTCGATTTTGAGTTCCCACTGCTCTTTCAGCAAGATGCTTTGAGCATACGTAAACTTGTTGACTGTGCCGTCTGCCTTAACGAGTCGGCAAAATGCGGCTTTCTGAATCTGGCCGAAACTTTCCTCGCAAGCGACATTGGGTACATCGGGAATGGAGGCTGCGGCAGGGCATTGACAAATAAGTGCCATTTCGGTAAATCGTGTTAATTTGTTAAACTTTGGTACTGGTCGGCTGACCCTTTGCCGTAACCGCAGCAAATATAGTTATTTTTTTGAAAACTCGCGTATTTTGAACGTGAAATCGGAAGACGTATAATTTGCCATTGTTGGCCTATAACACAAAAACAGGCCCGTTTCTGCCCTAACGCACCCTTATTCCACGCCGGGCGTGTCCGTAAGGCAACGCGAAACCATCGGCGATTTCCTTTTCATAGATTCCGGTCAATCCGTCCGCATCATCATCGTGCTCATTTGCGTCAAACTTCCGAAGAAAGTTCGTGAGGTGGTTGTAAAACTTCGGGTAGCGCGTTTCCCACCCCAGCGGCATAACTATGTGCTGGTTCACAAAGGGAGCATTCGTCACTACCCGGGATTCCTTGTTTGTCCCCTGATAGAACGGAACGGTCAAAGCCCGGACTTTCTTCTTTATCGTCTTCTCGAACTGGCTACCGCCGTTGTTGGATTCCACCCAGACCTTCTGCGAGCCGTTTGTGTTGATGAGACGGGGAACGGTAACGGTCGTTACCTCCGTGCTTTCATCAGTGAAGATGATGTCGGTAATCAAAGCGAACAAAAGCGGCTCAAAGCGCTTGTTGTGTTCGTTCCAGATTTTGTTCTCGCTCTTGTAGATGTCGTATGTGGCCGCAAAAAGGTAGTCATCGCCCTCATCTGCGACATCGACATAACATCCACTGCGGACATAATGCCCCCAGTCGTTTTTTTCCACCCAGTATTTGAACGGCTGGTACAACTTACCCTCCGCGCTGCCGGGGTCTCCCTGAAACAAACACTGGAAACCAACTGCATCAATCGCCTTGATACCCTCCAGTTTGTCAAGACTGTGCCGCTCCGGCCAAAGAGGCTCCCCGGGCTCCCGTGGGTCTATCTCGGTCGGCGCTCCCATCTTGATTGCTTCGAAATTCACCAAAGCCCACCCGCCAAACGGCACTTTGTCGATGTCAGACCAGGAACGGATTACCACAACGTCCTCGGATTCGATGATTTTTCCGATTATGTCATCGGGATGCCACCTCGTGAACACAATCAACTGCTGGGAATCGTTGTGGAGACGGGTACGGGCAACTTTCGTGTACCAGTCCCAGGCCCCCTGACGAATCTGCGGGGAATTTGCCTCCTGCGAATCCTTATACAAGTCATCGAAAATCATAACATCCGCAGTCTTCGATGTCAATGCACCACCACGGCCCACCACTCGCAGACTGCCAGTGTGATTCACTATTTCGAAGACATCACTGTTACGCAGGTAATTGTTCGCAACAGTCACGACATTCGAACCGTTCAGGACTGTCTCGGGAAACAACCCCCGGTATTTGTCGGAATCAATCAACCTCTGCACATCACGGTTGAAATCCTTTGCAATCGTGGCGGCATAAGAGCAGATTATCATCTTTGTGTCCGGAAAATTCCCCAGCATAAAGGCCGGAAGATGGCGGCTTGACCCCTGTGATTTCCCATGCTGAGGTGGCGCTTGTATGATAAGGTTCTTTATCTGCTTATGAGCGAATTTGTCGAGAACCGCATAGTAATTCCGGTGAAACTGCGTTGTCTGAAAGTCCGGCTGCATATACTGCGCAAAACGCAATAAATTGCGCCTCGCTGCCTCACGCAAGAAAATTTCGGGATTGTCCGCCAGCGCACGGGAAATGTCAAATTCTTCCATTCAAACAAAAGATAAACCCAAAATGAGTGAAATCATTTCGGGTGTAATGTGTTGTGAATAAACTATTTAGAACTTATTGCCTCTACAACTTGTTCAAGCAGATTGTCGGGGACATTCGCCAGCGATACATCCTCCTTACCCTCGGATTCCACCTTCGCATTCAAAGAACCCTCGACACGGTTCTTCCAGTTCTCCGGGTCTCGGTTGCACAATGCGAATATAACCGCTGTCACATTCGGAAGAATCTTCTTGTTCGTCGTAGTCTTCCGCTTTATACGCAACTTCTTCGGGTCTTCCGGGTCTTGCTCGTACTCCGTCTTCGTCTCCTCGTACTCCTGACCCATTATCAAAGTCTGCAAAGACTTCTTCGAATCCTTTACCATGTTGTTCACCAGCCACTCCTCATACTCCGCAATCGCCGCCTTCTCCATAGCAGCAAACTCCGGCTTCGCAGCCTTCCACTTCTGGTATGTCTTCTCCCCTAAATTCGCAAGTTTGCACGCATAACGTATCGTGTTGCCCTCACTCAACGCCTTGCGTATCTTCTCTACCCTCTCCGGGGTGTATTTCGTCTCCTTCGGCATAATAAATATCTTAATTTCGCCGCAAGTTACAAATTTTAACGCAATTTACACAATCTCCACCCCCTCTACTTTCCCCTCAAAAAAAATTCTGAAAAAATTTTGTAGAAAAAATTTCCCTCCAGGCCATATTTTTTCTCAATTTTGCACCGCCAGATATTGAGGGGCTATCGGCCCCCCTGCTGGCCCCCCCCAATGTGGAACCTGCCCCCTATCATTTAGGCAGCACCAGGAACACGACCACCCCGGCACACTGGAACAATAGCAGCACATCAACCCGGAACACAACCAGCCCGCACCCCTGGAACGATGGCAGCACACCGGGCCGGACTGGATACGCCCACCCGAAGCCCCCGAAGCAAACGAAGCCCGCCAGCAGGACATAAACGGCACAAAGGTATAGAATACCAGCCCGCCCCCATACGTGCAACCACGGCAAAATAACACGGCAACAACGGCAAAAGATTAAACGTTTCCGTTAATTTGTTAAACTTTCCCCCCAAGAAAACACCGGAAAAACCCGCTCCGCCCTCCGAAAACCGCCAAAGATAAACATATTTGTTTAACACCTTTAACGTTTGGATTAGTTTGTTAATGTTTTCCCCCAAGAAAACACCACAAACCGCCACGCTACTTGCCGCCAGCCCGGGCACGGCCGCACATACGGCGAGGTGTTAACTATTTCAATTAAGGGTTTAAGCTAATAAGCAAAGGTTTTCATTTATCTCTATTTGGCACGGAAACGGCCCTTATTTGAACGTATGGCGATG
>Ga0310690_10001227_pt1 | contig 46836 bp, 21 predicted proteins | sample AusTroGonzalo_MG_2_FD_207661 | JGI IMG/M metagenome (GOLD analysis project Ga0310690, IMG submission 207661) | Bovine rumen microbial communities from tropical cattle in Woodstock, Queensland, Australia - Gonzalo_04 (v2) (version 2) | ecosystem: Host-associated > Mammals > Digestive system >... | reverse complement strand
TACACCGTTGGTAAACTTTCTGAAACCTTCAAGATTTATCCGAACATCGGTACCTTGCTGCCTGCTATGGGTTATGGCGCTGAGCAAATGAAGGACCTCGAAAAGACCATCGCCAACACTCCTTGCGATGCTGTCGTTATCGGTACTCCTATCGACCTGCCTCGTTTCATCAAGATCAAACAACCCGTTGTGAAAGTCGGTTATGAACTGCAGGAGATCGGTACTCCTACTTTGAAGGAAGTTTTGGACGAATTCGTTGCAAAACACAACCTCAAACCCAAAAGACGCAGAAAATAATATTTGTTTTGCATAAATTGAAAAAGGCGCATCATTTCGGTGCGCCTTTTTTTTGACATTAACATTAACATTGACATTGACATTGACCATGTCAAAGTCAAAGTCAAAGTTAAGGTCAAAGTCAAAGTTAAAGTCAAAGTCAAAGAAAAAAATTAAACTTCCCCTGCCGAGTGTTGTCAAGAAATTGTATTTTTGCAGCAATATTTAAAATGGATAAATTATGAAGAAAAGTATATTTACACTTGTGTTGGTAATGGCAGCTGTGCTTGTTAACGCACAGTCAATCAAGGTGTCCTATCAAGGGAACGAGCTGAATAGTCAAGACACCGTCTTCCTTCCGATAGAAAACAGCGGTGAGGATGTGGATGCCTTTTTCGGGTATCAGAACACGACGAACGCTGCAATTTCTTTCAAAGTGCGCAAAGAGGTCATCTTCAAAGATGATGATGCGGACTTGATGTTCTGCATCGGAGATTGCTACACGGGCGATGAGTCCGGCACGCTCACGTTGCAACCCAATGAACAAGTGACGGATCATGATGTGATGGTGTTGCATCTTATCTATTCGGGTCCCGTCGTTCCTGCTTTCGTCAAATATACATTCTTCAGAACGGATGTTGAAACCCAAGACGAGACTTCGTTTTACATCGCATACGGTACCGGTTCTGGCGTGCGTGAGGCCGATATGGTGAAGTCGCTCCGCGCCTTCCCGAATCCCGCTGTGCGCAACGTCACGATCGAGTTTGTGGCCCCTGGCAATAACGCCAGCTTGGTCATCAAGAACTTGACGGGCAAGGAAGTCTATCGTGCTTCGGTGGCCTCCGCAGGTGCTAAGCAAATCGACATCTCCTCCATGTCTCCTGGCGTCTATTTCTACGGCATTGAGTCTGATGGAAAGATGGTCTGCACCAAAAAGCTGTTAATCAAATAGTTTTACTTCTGAGATACGAAGGGTGCCATGACCGCACTGCATTGTCTTGTTGCCGCACAGTTCCGGTGGGATCCTGTGTTGCAGCCTAATAATTGGATTACGCTGATTTTCTGTTTATTGCTGTTCTTGTTTACAGTAATAATCATCACTTTCAGGCGCAAACTTTTCCTGATGTTTCGCGCCCTCTTTTTCCAACGTCACTTTTCGCTGATACAACGTGAGAGTAAAGTGCTGGAAGACCGTATGTCTCTGTTGGTGCTTTTGTTCAATCTGCTGACCATCACCACCGGGTTGGTGATGTTTTGCACCACCTATATTCCCAAAGCCATGTCGAAGTTGCCGTTTATTGCCTATATCGGCATCTTTTTTGCTATCCTTTTGGCACTCTATCTCATCAAACTGCTGTCGGTTTCACTATACAGCAGCCTTTACGGGCGTGAGAAAGAGCGTTCCCCCATCAACCAGTCGCGGTTCATTTTCATGACTGACATGTCTGTGCTCGCATTTCCGTTCCTGATTGTTATCCATTATACGGGCCTGAATTTCTTGTACTATATCCTCGTCCCCCTCTTAACAATTCTGCTTGGAGCGTGGTTTTATCGCATTATGAAAATAAATTCAGTTCATGGCCACGGGTTTCAATTTTTTCTCTATTTTTGCACCCTTGAAATTTTACCTTGGCTGGTAGGATTAAAAGTGTTGTTAATTATTTGATGTATAATTAATTAACGGTTATTAATAGAGTCTTGATAATTATTAAAAAATGAAGATAAAGAACATATTGGTTTCCCAAAATGCCCCGGAAGACATCGAAAGATCACCTTACGGGGAGTTGAAAAAGAAGTACAGCATCAACATTGATTTCTACAAATTCTTCAAGATCAACTGTACGACTGCCATAGAATTCCGTAAGACTCACATCAATATTTTGGAATACGAATCCATCGTTTTCTCAAGTACGAACACGATTGACAAATTCTTCGAGTTATGCAAGGACATGCGTCTGGAGATGCCCGAATCGATGAAGTATTTTTGTGCTACCGAGTCGATTGCCCTCTATTTGCAAAAGTATGTCCCTTATCGCAAACGTCGTGTCTTTTCCGCCAAGGATGCCCAAGTGAGCAGTTTTTACGACCTTCTGATTAAGAATAAAGGCGTTAGTATGCTCATTCCTTGCAGTCAAGACGGCATTCCGCCGCAATTGGTGACCATCTTGGAGGAAAATGAGATCAAATACGCGCAAGCGGTCGTCTTTAAGATTGCCCATGCCGATTTGGTACATGATGTGGATATTGACAAATATGACATGATTGTTCTGTTCAGCCCCAACGGTGTGAAGTCGATACAGGCCAATTACCCCGACTTCCAACAAGGGGAGAAGGTCTTCGCTGCACTGGGCAAGTCGGCGCAACAGGCCATTGCCGAGGCTGGCTGGACTGCACATGTGACGGCTCCTACCAAGGAATATCCTTCGCTGACAGAGGCTTTGGACGCTTTTTTGAAGGAATATGCCAACAGAAGACGTTAAACAGCGCTTCCCACAGTCACATCGTCTGAAATCGTCGCTGCTCATCCTCAATGTGATGCGGCAGCGACATACTTTATTCTGCTTTCCCATCAAATGTTTCTATACGCTCCAGACGGATTCCCAAGCACCGTCCAAGGTGGCCTTTATGGTTTCCAAAAAGCGTTTTCACCATGCGGTGGACCGCAACCGGGTGAAACGACTGATGCGTGAATCCTTTCGGCTGAATTATCAGGAGTTTGCTCTCCCGGAGGGCCTGTCAGCGAATATCTGTTTGATGTTTGTCGGTACCGAATTGCCCACCTACGCGCAGGTGCAGGAAGCCGTTCGCACCATTCTCAAGGATCTGCAATCCAAAGTCCAATCCTGAAGATCATGAGGTGGCTGTATCAAGGTTTTAAGAATCTATTGTCCAAGCTGTTGATCGGTCTGATCAAGCTCTATCAAGTGACGCTTTCCCCCTATATCGGGCGCGCTTGCCGTTATACACCTACTTGTTCCAATTACGGTATAGAAGCCATCCAGAAACATGGCCCGTTCAAAGGATTTTGGCTGACATTGAAACGTGTGCTTTCCTGCAATCCGTGGGGCGGAAGCGGTTATGATCCCGTGCCGTGATGATTTCACGTTTTTGTTAATATCAGCGATTCGTTATCCCTGAACGTATGTTTGCAACTCCTTAAGGGGAATGCATATCTCGATCATTTTCCCTTTTTTATTCTTCTTTTTCCCTTTTTTGAAAGGAGCGTATTGGAAGCACATCCCGTATCCTGAATGGATACAAAGCTGTATGATATACTGCGTTTGCACGTCATCAGAAGAGAGGGTGGATCGTATAGACCATTTCATGGAAGTAGCGTTCTGTTGAAATGTTTCGAATTGATCCAGAATGGTGTAGTGGTAAACTAAATGCTCGTCTTCAATGCGTATATAATCAAAACGGGTGTTGAAATCCAACAATTGCGGCAGTTGAGTGTTTACAGACTCGGCAAAGGAATTTAGTGCGGCGCGTGCCTGATCGCGTTCAGAAAGGGTATTGTCTTTCTTTATTTCTACCATTTCAGATGGAGAGAAGTAGATAAGAATAGTTGAGTCAAGCTTCGGCATCTTGTAATGGAGCATTAAGCCGCCTCTTAGTCGCAAAAGGTTGTCAAACAGGAAGGATTCCGATTGTGCGGAGAACACAAGTTGTTTTTGCAGTGTGTTCTTTATGTCGTCAAGCTTATTGCTGTTTAGTGATGCTTTTGACTGAATACGACAGTAAATGTGCAGATTTTCGAAATCGTATTTGAGGCTGTCAATAATCACATTGCCTGAAACAATAGGACATTCTTCTCTGTTTTTTTTCACCAGTTCCAAAGCAAATCGCTCGCCAAGGGTCTGTTCGATGATCATATCTCTGGCTTGTTGGTTGGAAGATCCTTCCGGCAATTTGGCATTGAGGATTTCGTCCGAAGAAATGAATAGTCGCAATGCTTTCCGCGTGTTTTCTTCAATGAAAAGCACATCGAAACCTTTAATATGATGCATTAAATCTTCGAATGTGATTAAGACCGTGTCGAATATGATGTCAGGGTGTTCGAAATTTGATTCGAGAGAGTTTCTCGTCATAGAACACAAGAACCGTTTGAAAACCTGAAGTTCTTCCGGCGATTTATTAAACTCCATCTGGTTCTCGTAAATCTGGTAGGTGTAGTGAAGTGTTTGGTCGCGATACTCTGCATCTTGTATTTTGTAAAAATCAGAGCTGTTTTGCTGATTTTGTATCCAATCAAGTGACTTGGCGAAATGTTGCAGGTATATTTCGAGTTGTTCATCATTTGCCAACACGAATCGGTAGACTTTGGAGAGCATTTCATACAGTTGAGCGTTTGAATAACAGAGTTGGAAACTGTCTGTATGAGAGAGATTTTCATAGATGATGTGGAGATCGTAGCCGGCCCAGTAGAGTTTGGAAAGAAAAGGAGGTTCGTCATAGTTAAATAATAGGATATTATCCCAGATGCGTCTGTAATCTTCCCGATGTTCTGAGCAAGCTTTGTAATATGGGTCTCCTCCTGAAATATAATACTTTACGGTATCGTCCTTTACAAGAACAGAGTCTATGAGGAGGGATTCGTCTCCTGGTGATCTTGGGACGAAAGTGTAAATTTTTTCCAGATATAGCTCTATGAAAACATCATGCCGCGCTAACCATTTGGTAGAGTCTTGATATTCAGGCTTCTTTCGATCATCCCATATTTGTTGATATTCTTCGGGAGTGTATTGAAGAGAGAAACTGCGGCGCGAACTGTCAAGAGTCATGTCATAGATTAATCCGCCATGGATGTCCACCAGTTTCTCGAAAAGATCATGATGCCTTGAGAATTCATACCTATATCGGATTAGATTTGCGAAATAGGTTTTCAATTCCGCTGTATCACGTCCGAACATATAGATGTCCTTCATGGTCATGTCAAAATGCAAGTAGCCAGAGTCAAAGTAAATCTTGTTGACTAAAACTCCATCAAGTTCGTACGGGCAGTGTTGTTCAGAGTTTTCCTTCACCAGGATGGCGTAAGTCTCTTGGGTGAGGGACTGCGCATTGACAGATAATGCAATTCCCAGCCCAAAAAGAGCGAGGAAGAACCATACTTTGCTGAATATGAACCAAGAATGTTTCAAGTGTGATCATTTAAAGGTATAATGGAGATGTTGTATTGACCCGGCTAAGATTAGCGATCGGAGTATTGACTGTCGCGGTACGTGCGCCATAAATACACAATTGCCATGGCGCTAACGAGCAAACAGCCGATAGCCGTGGGTATGGAGCCACGGACATCCGTGAATTGCATGTTGTTGGTGTCGATGCCGCGACCTTGCAGGGTGAAATCCACCATCAGGGAGAGGGCGTTGTGCAACACGTGCGCTAAAATGGGTAACCAAAGCGAACGGCTCCAATAGAAAAGATACCCCAAATATACGCCTAACATGAATCTCGGGATGAATCCGTAGAATTGGAAATGCAATGCACTGAATATGAATGCGGTAAGTAGAATACCCACATGAGGATTCTTCGTCCATTTCATCATCAGCGGTTGCAAGGCACCTTGGAAAAGGAATTCCTCGCAAATTCCCGTTAATACGGCGAATACCATCAGATTGGCTGCCAAGTCCCAAGAACTCCGCTGACTGGTGACGAGCTCAAGGATCTGATTGGCATTCTCTTCCAGGTTGCGCATGAACTCCGCGACCGCCCCTTCCTGCGGCATGATGCTTTGGTTGAAAGCGGACAGCAATCCCACCACAGGCAGTAGGGTAATGGATAGGATCAAAACCATATTGATCATGGATTGCGGGGCACGGCGGTTGGCTGCGTTGTAGTCGAACCATTGACGGTTTTGGCAGTAGGCAAACAGCAGCGACGGCAACAGGAATGTGCCGATTGAGACGAATGTTTGCGAGATGCGGATGGCAGTTACGGGGTCGGATGCCTCCAGCATGTTCGGCGTGCCGTAAATCAACAGGATGACCAACTCACCCAACGCGGAGGAGAACAACAGCCCGCCCAACATAAACAACGCCAAAACCAGCAGTTGTATCCAATATGATTTTTCTTGTAGTTTCATCATTTTTGTTTTTTCCTGTAGAGACGATGTGCACATCGTCTCTACATGGGGGTGTTATCTTCTATTCACAATAATCTTACCCGTCACGCTGTTGCCGTCGTCGAGGAGCACCTTGACAACGTAATGTCCGGTGGCGAAATGAGAGACGTTGATGTGGGTCTGCTCGGGCGTGTCGGGATCGGCGATGAGCACGAGCTTGCCGCGGAGGTCATACACCTGGATGCGTTTCATGCGCTCGCCGGTAATGTTGAGGGCGGCTTGCGTGGGATTCGGGAAGAAGGAGAATTCGGGGGTCATAGAGAACTCTTCGACACCGTCGTTGAAAGCGACGAGCAAGGTGAGATGGACGACCGAGTCACAACCGGCGATCGTGTAGTATTGGATGTCGTAGTGGTAGGTGCCGCTGTCGGAAGGCGTGACGACGAAGTTGTCGTACTGATACTCGTGACCGTTCATGGCGGAGTCGGAGACGAAAATTTCATAGGTCGGGTTGATAGAGAGGTGTAGGATATAGACGGAGTCACATCCGGTGGAAGCGGTGAGGCTGTCATAGTAGGTGCCTTCGGCGACGAATGTGCCATCGTGCCAAGCAAACGGTACGTTTTCGCAAGTTTCAGCGTAGGTTTCGAAGAGGTAAGCGGGCAGAACGTTGAGGATGAGGTTGACAGTGGAGTCGCAGCCGTCAGCGTTGGTGAGGACGATGTGGTCGTAGAGGGTGCCGGATTGTGCGGCAAGGGTGTCGAAGCCGTGGAGTTGGTAGGTCTCGCCTTGACAGATCGTGTCGTAAATATTCACTACATCAGGCATGTTGACGGAGAGGTTGAGTTCGAAGATATCAAGACATCCTGCAGCGTTTTGCAGCGTGTCGGTGTAGTGGCCTGCAGCGGTGATGCTTTGTCCGCGCCATGTGTACGGGAGTTCACTCTGGCAGACAGTGTCTGCGGTGATGATGTGCGCGGAGGCGTTAACCGTGAAGATGAGCGTGAAGGTGCTGTCGCAGCCGTTAACAGTGGACATCGTGTCTGTATAGATGCCGCTCTCGGTGAGGGACTGGCCATGCCACAAGTACGGCAGGTCGTAGTCACAGATGGCGACCTCCTCCTCAGTGTTGGAGGTAGAGTTAACAATCAACGTTAAGCGGTAGATACTGTCGCAGTATGAACCGGTGGTTTGGAGAATGATCTCACGGAATCCAGCCTCGTTGAGGGTGATGCCGTGCCATTGGTAAGGCAGCTCGTCACTGCAGAGGGTGACGGTCTCCTCGAAGAGATAGGTCGGGTTGACAGTAACGGTGACTTCGTGGATGATGCGACATCCGGTAAGGCTGTTGGTGACGGTGTCACGATAGATACCCTCTTCGGAGAGGAAGATACCCTGCCAAAGAGCGGAATCGCCCTGACACAGCACAATCGGATTGTCCACAACGAGTTGCGTCTCGTTGACGGTGAGTTGCAGACGGTAGATGCTGTCACAACCGTAAGTGGTGGTGAGAGAGTCGTAATAGATGCCGGACTGGGTGAGCGATTGGCCTCTCCAGAGGTACGGCAGCGCGTGGTCGCAAACATCATCGGATTCCGTCATCAGATACTCCTGCGCTTGGTGGATAGTGAGCGTGACAATACTGTCGCAAAGACCGTCGCGGTGGAAGGTGACGGGATAGACACCCGCGGCGTTGAAGGTCTCGTTGCCGTAAGTTACCGGGAAGTCGGAAGCGCAGACGAAGAGCTCGTCAATACCTTGAGCCGTGGGGATTACGGTGAAGTGGACGGTGACAAGGCTGTCGCAGGTGTTCACTGAAGAGAAGTGAATGTCGTAGTCGCCGGTCTGATTCAGCGATGTCGTGCCGTAGATATAAGGCAGCGTCTCTTGACAAGCAGAGACGGTGTCATATCCATGGAAAGTGGGATTGACAATGAGGGTTAAATAATTGTCGGTAAGACAACTGTCTTCGTCAGAGGTGATAATGTTGTATTCGCCAGCCGCATTGAAAGTTTCACCCATGAAGGTGTAAGGCAACTGGGAGTCGCAAATGATGCGGGTGTATTCGTGCACGATGTTCGGAGTGACGATGAGTTGGAGGTTCCAAATACTGTCGCAGCCCTCTTCGGAGAGCAGATTCACGGTGAAGTTGCCTGCATGATCGAAGCTGTGGCTCTCATCGAAGAAGTAGGGAAGAGCCCCATTGCAGATGGTGACAACGGTGTCGTTGGTGTAAGTCGGAGTGACTATGAGGTGCAGATGGATGGTGCTGTCGCAACCAGCCGCCGTGGTGAACGGAATGGTGAAGTCGCCGGCATTTTGGAAGGCTAAACTGGTGTTACCGTTCCAGTAGAAGGGCAACATGTTGTCACAGATGCTGACCGTCGTGTCGGTGGAATAAGTCGGATTAACGAAGAGGTGCATGGTGACGACACTGTCACAACCGTAGGCGTTGGTGAAAGTCCGAGTGTAGTCGCCAGAGGTTGTGTAGGTTGTCTGGTTCCATACGAAACTGTCACATGCCGTGGCGGTGAATTCGTAAACGTTGGCAGGATGGATGGTGAGGTGGAGTGTGACGGTGCTGTCGCAGCCGCTCGCGTTCGTGAACGTCATGGTGTAGTCGCCGGATTCCGTGAAGGTGGTGTCGTTCCATTCGTAGCTGACGCAGGCGGTCTTATTGATGGTGTCGATGTCGGTCGGACGGACAGTGAGGTGCAACACAAAGGTGAACTGGCAGCCGTGGTCAGTACTCTCCGTGCGGATATGGTCAAATTCGCCCGGTTCCGTTGTCGGAATCACGAAGCCGTGGTCGGCGTATGTTTCCCCTTGACAGACTGAACCTTGGTAATAGGTGGTGTCCAAAGAATGGACGAAGAGTTGCAGTACGGTGGTGCTGTCGCAGCCGTGGATGTCCGGGTTAGTATGCGTGAAGATGTCGGACTCGGCAGGCGTTTCAATGTTGAAATTGTAGTTGTGGTAAGATTCTCCTTGACAGATATGGGCCACGATGGTGTCGCGACGTTCCGGATAAACCGTCAGATTCAGCGTGATGATACTGTCGCAACCGTTCACGGTCTGCAAGGAATCAATATAGGTGCCGGTCGTGTTCAGGTTCTCACCCTTGAAGCTATAACTTTCATTGAAACAGATGCTTTCGTTGATAGTCGTGGCGAAAACGGGATGCACGGTCAGGTTCAGCGTGGTGGTGCTGTCGCAACCGTAAAGGTTATGCTCATAATGCGTCATGCTGTAAACACCCGCTTGCGTGATGGTGGTGTCGAAACCATGAGCAGAGTAGTGGGTGCCAGCGCAAACTTCGTCATTCAGGACGATGTCGTGAACCGGATTGACCGTAAGATGCAGCACTAAAGTGTATTCGCAACCGAAGGCGGCGCTTTCGGAACGGGTGTATTCGTGTTCGCCGGGTTCGGAGGCCGGGATATTAAAGCCGTTGTCAGTATAAATTTCTCCACTGCAGATAGTTGCATTGATATGCGTGGTGTCAAGCTCGTGAACCATGAGCTCCAAGATAGTGGTGCTGTCGCAACCATTCACATCCGTATCGGTGTGTTGATAAGTCTGCGTCTCCGTCGGGTTGAGAATGACGAATCCGTATTGGTTATAGGAATCGCCCTTGCAGATGTGGTCGGTGATGTTGCGGACCTTTTGAGGATAAACGGAGAGTTTCAGCGTGACGATACTGTCGCAACCATAGACGGAGGAAAGGGTGTCGGTATAGGTGCCGGCATTGTGGAGAATTTCGCCGTGGAAATCATAGCTTTCGTTGAAACAGATGGCCTCAGAAAGGGTGGTGCGCAGGATGGGGTTGACCGTGAGCTGCAGGGTGAAAATACTGTCGCAGCCGTGGCTGGTCTGTTCGTGATGGATCAACGTGTACTTTCTGGCTTGTGTGAGCACAGTGTCGAAACCATAGTTGACGTAATGTACGCCGGCGCACACCGTATCCACAGCCTCTATGTTCTTGACAGGATAGACGGTAAGGTAAAGTGTGACCAAACTGTCGCATCCGTGCGAAGTGCTAAGCTGCTGATAGTAAGGGAAGGTGCCCGTGTTGATGGTGGGGATGTTGAAGCCGTTCTCGTTGTAGCGGTCGCCCTGACAACGTTCTCCGTACAGGACGGTGGAGGCGGGCTGGTTGACCGTGAGATAGAGCACGGTGGTGCTGTCACATCCGTTTGCGTCGGGATTCACCACACTGTGGTATCCGGAAGCCGCGGGCTGCTGGATGTCGAAACCGTTTAGCTCGTAGGATTCTCCGAGGCAGATTTCGTCGTAGAGGGTGTCGCGTCTTTCAGGGAATACCGTGAGATTCAGAATGAAGGTGCTGTCGCAGCCGTGTACGGTCTCAAGGGTGTCATAATAGATGCCTGACGTGTACAGCGTCTGGCCGTTGAAATTGTAGCTGCCGTTGAAGCAAATGCTTTCGTTAAGCGTGGTGTGGAAAACAGGATGGACGGTAAGCTGCAAGGTCGTGGTACTGTCGCAGCCGTGGATGTTCAGCGCATAATGGGTCAGGGTGTGGATGCCCGCCTGTGCGATGACAGTGTCGAAGCCGTGGCCCAGATACTGCTCACCCGCACAAACCTGATCAGTCAGTGACACAAGGTCGGTGTTGTGGATGGTCAAATGCAGGGTGACAGTGCTGTCGCAACCGTTGACATTCAAGAAATGCTGTTGATAATCACCGGACTGATAGTAGGTGGAGTCGTTCCATTGATAGCTGGTGCAAGCTGTTGCCGAGAATTGAGAAGTGACCGTCGGATAGATGGTTAGATGCAGGGTGACGGTACTGTCACAACCGTTGACGTTGGTGAAATGCTGTTGATAATCACCGGATTGATAGTAGGTGGAGTCGTTCCATTGATAGCTGGTACAAACAGCGGCGGAGAATTCGGAAGTGACCGTCGGGTGAATGGTCAAATGCAGGGTGACGGTACTGTCACAACCATTGACGTTGGTGAAATGCTGTTGATAATCACCGGATTGATAGTAGATGGAGTCGTTCCATGGATAAGAAGTACAAGCAACCGCGGAGAATTCGGAAGTGACCGTCGGATGAATGGTCAAATGCAAGGTGACGGTGCTGTCGCAACCGTTGACATTCAAGAAATGCTGTTGATAATCACCGGATTGATGGTAGGTGGAATTATTCCATTGATAGGAGCTACAAGAAGTTGCGGAGAATTGGGATGTGACGGCAGGATGAATGGTCAAATGCAGCGTGACAGTACTGTCGCAACCGTTAATGTTGGTGAAATGCTGGATGTAATCACCGGACTGGTGGTAGGTGGAGTCGTTCCAAGTGTAGGTCAAGCATTCAGCAATGGAGAACTCGTAGGTGGAGGTCGGGCGGACGGTGAGCGTTAGGATGACCGTGCTGTCGCAACCATGGCTTGTCTGCAGACGCAGGGTGTCCGTGTAGGTGCCGGCAGCTGCGGGTGTGAGGTTGAAGCCGTTCTCCGTATAACTCTCACCCAGACAGATGGAGCCCGTAACCGCGGTGGTGGCGGGTTGGTTCACAGTGAGGAAAAGCACAGTGGTACTGTCACAATCGTGCACGTCATTCACGACCAAAGGATATTCTCCGGAAGTGCTTGGCTGGATGATTTCAAAACCATGTAGATAATAGGATTCTCCGAGACAGATTTCATCGTTGAGGGTGTCTCGTTTTTCGGGATAGACGTTCAGGTTCAAGGTGATGACACTATCACAACCCTCCACGGTTTGCAGGGTGTCCACATAGGTGCCGGTCGTGTTCAGGGTTCTGTTGTGGAAAATGTAGGTTTGGTTGAAACAGATGTCCTCGTTAAGAGTGGTGTGGAAAACAGGGTTTACGGTAAGTTGCAGTATGGTGGTACTGTCGCAACCATGGATGTTCGGGTCGATATGGGTCATCGAATAGGTGCCGGACTGCGTGAAGGTGGTGTCAAAACCGTACGCAGAGTAAGGTGTTCCCGAGCATATTGTATCGAATAAGTTGACAACAGGTAGCGGATTCACTGTGAGATGCAAGATGAGCGTGTATTCACAGCCATAGGAGACATTTTCGTAACGGATGAATTCGTGTTCGCCAGGAACTAATCCAGATGTTGGAATTTCAAAGCCGTTTCCAATGTATGTATCTCCACTACAAATAGATGCATTGAGATGGGTGGTGTCAAGTTCGTGGACCGTTAACAGCAAGGTGGTGGTGCTGTCACAACCATAGATATTCACTCCCTGATGGGTCAATGTGAAGACGCCCGGTTGAGAAATGGTGGTGTCAAAACCATGACCGATATAGTGGTCGTTTGCACACATGTGTTCGTAGAACGACACCTGATCGGGGGTGTGGATGGTCAGGTGCAACGTGACGGTGCTGTCGCAACCATAAACAGTCTCAAAATGCTTGGTGTAATGGCCCGATTGCGTGTAGGTGGTGTTGGCCCATGTGTAAGAGACGCAAGCGGTATCCCAAAATGCGTAGGTGACAGTCGGATGGATGGTCAAATGCAGTGTGACAGTACTGTCGCAACCATTGACGTTAGTGAAATGCTGTTGATAATCACCGGATTCAAAATAGACGGTGTTGTTCCATTGATAGGTTGAACATGCTGTTGCAGAGAATTGGGAAGAAACTGTCGGATGGATGGTCAAATGCAGGGTGACGGTGCTGTCGCAACCGTTGACGTTCAAGAAATGCTGTTGATAATCACCGGATTGATAGTAAGTAGAGTCGTTCCATTGATAGGATGTACATGCTGTTGCAGAGAATTGGGAAGAGACCGTGGGGTGAATGGTCAAATGCAAGGTGACGGTACTGTCGCATCCATTGACGTTGGTGAAATGCTGTTGATAATCACCAGATTGATAGTAGGTGGAGTCGTTCCATGGATAGGATGTACATGCTGTCGCAGAGAATTGGGAAGAGACCGTGGGGTGGATGGTCAAATGCAAGGTGACGGTGCTGTCGCAGCCATTGACATTGGTGAAATGTTGTTGATAATCACCGGATTGATAGTAGATGGAGTCGTTCCATTGATAGCTGGTGCAAGCTGTTGCCGAGAATTGAGAGGTGACGGTCGGATGGATGGTCAAATGCAGGGTGACGGTGCTGTCGCAACCGTTGACGTTGGTAAAATGCTGTTGATAATCACCGGATTGATAGTATGTGGAGTCATTCCATTGATAGCTGGTGCAAGCCGCCGCAGAGAATTGGGAAGTGACCGTTGGGTGGATGGTCAAATGCAGGGTGACGGTGCTGTCGCAGCCGTTAACGTTGGTGAAAAGCTGTTGATAATCACCGGATTGATAGTAGGTGGAATCATTCCATGTATAGGAAGTACAAGCAGCCGCAGAGAATTGGGAAGTGACCATCGGATGGATGGTCAAATGCAGTGTGACGGTGCTGTCGCAGCCGTTAACGTTGGTGAAAAGCTGTTGATAATCACCGGACTGATAGTAGGTGGAATCATTCCATTGATAGCTGGTACAAGCGGTGTCGTAGAATTGCGAGGTGACGGCAGGATAAATGGTCAAATGCAGGGTGACGGTGCTGTCGCAGCCATTGACGTTGGAGAAATGTTGTTGATGATCACCAGATTGGTGGTAGGTGGTGCCGTTCCAGGTGTAGCTCAGACATTCGGCGGCGGAGAACTCGTAGGTGGAGGTCGGGCGGACGGTGAGCGCGAGGGTGACGGTGCTGTCGCAGCCGTGGGAAGTCTGCAGATGCAGGGTGTCGGCGTAGTTGCCGGCAGCGGCGGGCGTGAGGTTGAATCCGTTCTCCGTGTAGCTCTCACCCAAACAGATGGAGCCCGTGACAGCGGTGTTGGCGGGTTGGTTCACGACCAAGTACAGGACAGTAGTGCTGTCGCAGTTGTGCACGTCAGGGTTGACGATGCTGTGGTAACCCGTGACCGTGGCTTGCGGGATGTCGAAGCCGTGGAGCTGGTAGGGATCGCCGAGGCAGACGGCATCGTTAATCGTGTCGCGTCGTTCTGGATAGACGTTCAGATGCAGGGTGACGATGCTGTCGCAACCTTTCACCGTTGACAGCGTGTCCACATAAGTGCCGGGGGCGGTGAGGATGGTGCCATGGAAGTTGTAACTGCCGTTGAAACAGATGGATTCATTGAGAGTGGTGTGCAGAACCGGATTGACGGTAAGCGTGAGGGTGACGGTGCTGTCGCAACCGTGAGTGCTTTGGCCGTTATAGGTCAGGATATGGTTTTTAACTTGAGTGAGCACAGTGTCGAATCCGTAGTTGGTGTAATGCTCTCCGGCACAAACGGTGTCAATCAGTTGAGTGCTCTTGATGGGATAAACGGTCAAATGCAGGGTGACGGTGCTGTCGCATCCATGGCTCGTCTCCAAGTGCATGGGATAATCGAACACACCTTCAACCAAAGTGGAAACATTGAAGCCGTTCTCAGTGTATCGGTCTCCTTGACAACGTTCTCCGTACAACTCTGTAGTAGCGGGCATGTTGACCGTTAGGAACAAGGTGGTGGTGCTGTCGCAGCCGTTCACATCGTCGTTGGTCACATAGAAGATGCCCGAAGTGCTGGGTTGAGAGAGGTCGAAACCGTTCAGATGGTAAGATTCGCCATAGCAGATTTCATCATAAATAGTGTCTCGTTTTTCCGGGAATACCACAAGATCCAACGTGATGATGCTGTCGCAACCATGTACGGTGGGCAGCGTGTCCACGTAGGTGCCAGTAGCGTTAAGGGTGCGACCTAGGAAATTGTAGGTTTCGTTATAGCAGATGCTGGCATCCAAGTGAGTGTGGAATACCGGATTTACGGTGAGCACCAAAGTGGTGGTGCTGTCGCAGCCGTGGATGTTCAACCCCTGATGAGTCAAAGTGTAAGAGCCGGCCTGCGCAAAGGTGGTGTCGAAACCGTAGTTCGAATATTGTGTTCCCGCACAGACTTGATCCGTCAAAGAGATATGGTCAGGCGTGTGAATGGTCAAGCGCAAAGTGACGGTACTGTCACATCCGTGAATGTTGGTGAAAGATTGAGTGTAAGGACCTGATTGTGTATAGGTTGTGGTGTTCCAAAGGTACGATACACAGGCGGTGTCCCAAAATTCGTAAGTCACATTCGGATAAATGGTCAAATGCAAAGTGACGGCACTGTCGCATTGATGCACATTGCTGAAGTGTTGGATGTAATCACCTGTTTGATTGTAACTTTCATTATTCCAAGTGTATGTTACACAGGCAGTGTCCCAAAATTCAGACGTGACGGTCGGATAGATGGTCAGATGCAGGGTGACGGTACTGTCGCAACCGTTGACATTCGTGAAATGTTGCTGGTAATCACCGGACTGGGTGTAGGTGGATGCATTCCAGGTATAGCTGGTGCATGCCGAAGCTGTGAATTCGGAGGTGACAGCAGGATAAATCGTCAGATTCAGAGTAACGATGCTGTCACAGCCATTGGCTGCGGTGAAAGTCTGGGTGTAGGTGCCGGAATGGTCGTAAGTGACATCGTTCCAAACATGTTGTACACAAGATTGTGCCGAAATCGTGTTCGTGATTTGCGGCTTGACGTGGACGTAAAGGGTCACCAGACTGTCGCATTGATGGGAGGATTGTTGATTCAACACGAAGGGGAAATCTCCAGCAGTGGTGAAAACCTGGTCGATGCCGTGCGCTTGATAGTGGAAGTTCTGACAGATCGTGTCATAGATGGATTGGGGCGCGTAGGTGGGATAGATGGTGATGTTGATGGTGTTTTTCTCGCTCTCGCAAGTAGTTTGGGCGTTATAGTTGCTGACCTTGAAGGAAGTGGAAGCGGAAACGGTGGTGTTGTAGTGGGCGTTTTCGGTCAAAAGTTGGTCTTGGCTGTCATACCAGCGGTATAGCGGGCTGGTGTTGCCGGTGATGTAAGTGGCCAAATCGGCGGTAAGCGGTCCGCAGTTGGTGCCATTGGTCACCTGGGGAATGCTGGGGATGGGATTCACTGTGGCGGTCACCGGAGTGCGTGAGCTCTTGCAGGTGGTGGTAGCATTGTAGCTCTCCACATAGTAAGTGTTTGAACCAGAGAGAACAGGAGAGTAGGTGAGACCGGTATGAAGGGGAGCAGTCGCTTGGGAGTTGTTGATGAACCATCGGCAGGTGGTGGCGTAGTCACCAGGGGTGGCGTTAAGGGTCACCTCACCGGCGCCGCATCTTTCAGCATTGCTCACTAGGGGAATAGTGGGTACCGGATGGATGGTGATGGGAACGGCAATACGAGTGCCCTCGCATCCAGTGACGGTATTGTAGCTTGACACATAGTAGGTTACGTTTTCAGTGAAATTGCCAGTATAGCTGTTGGAAGTGATCAAAGGAGTGGTACTCGTTTCAGAGGAATACCATCTGCAGACCGTTCCGTTGGTGCCGGGACTGGCAGTTAAAGTGAGGGAACCTGCGCCGCAACGAGCTGTGTTCGTGGGTGGTGTGGGCACTCCAGGAACAGGGAAGACAGAAACGGTCAGGGTGATGGTGCTGTCGCAGCCGGCGGCATTGGGGATGATGATGGTTTTGACACCGGGGGAAGTGATGGCCGTGCCGGCATAATCGTACGGGAAAGCGTCGGGACACACGGTGTCATATTGAGATGAAACAGTGCTGTATAACACGGTCAGATGGCATGTGACGGTGCTGTCGCAGCCGGTTTGGCTGGTAAAGTGTTTAACGACGTTGTCAGAAACGGTGTAAGTCTCGTTTTGCCATACGAACTGGTTGCAGACGGTGGTGTCGAAGCTGGTGTTATAGGAATTGTTGATGGTCAGATGCAGTGTGACAATGCTGTCGCATTGGGAAACACTATGGAGCGTGCGAGTGTAGTTGCCGCTTTCAGTGAATATTTCGTTGTTCCAAACATATTCGTTGCAACTGGTAATGGAGAATTCGGTTTCGTAAGTGGGATACATGACAGCCGTGACGCTGCTGACGGGACTCTCGCAGTTGGTGGTGGTATTGAAGGCTTTTGCTTTGAAAACCGTAGTGCCTGTTATATTGGTTGAGAAGGGAGACCCTTCACCCAGATAATTGTCATTGGCATCATACCATTTTATTGTCAGACCGTTAGCGTTTCCAATAAGGGAGACTGGACCGGCACCGCATCGAGGTGCGCAGCTGAGGGTCGGGGCTTCCGGAATGGGGTGGATAATGATATTGACAGCCGTAGTCCCACTCTCGCAGAAGGCATTGGTGGAGGAAGCGTAGTAGGTGGTGGAGGTGGTGAGGTTTTTGGCTGTATAGGTGAGTTCGTGGCCGACGTTAACCATCTCGCTGTTGTACCATTTGATACCCGTGCCGTTGGAACCAGGTGTCGCGGTGAGTTGGACGTTGACATTGTTGCTGCAGATAGGATCAGGTTGAGTGACAGTAGGCAGCCCTGGTATCGGGTTGATGGTGACAGTGGAGGTGGCAACAGCGCTCTGGCACTGGTTGCCGTCAATGGCTTTTGCGTAAAATGACTTGGTAGTGGAAATGTGTTGGGTAGCCTCGATAGTAGTCGTACAAGCGGCGTCGGAGTACCACTGTACAGTGTAAGGAGAAGTGGCACTGAGAGTGTAATCGCCTTCGCCGCAATAGCTTGGATTAGTGACTGTCGGGGCGGCGGGCAGCGGGTTAATGGTCACGCTGACGGGCACGCGAGCCGAAGTACATCCGGATGCGTTTTCAGAGCAGACATAGTAATTGTAGTTGTTGCCAGCGGTAAGATTGGGCGTGGTGTAGCTGTTGCCGGTTGTCAGTATGTCTTGAGTTGTGGGTGAGGCGAACCACAGACAGTTGCAGTTGGCAGCCGGAGTGGCGGTGAGGGTGACGGAACCGCTGCCGCATCGCGAAGCAGATGATGTTGTCGGTGTGGCCGGAAGTGAAACCCCGGTGATCGTATGAGTGGCTTCGCTCGAACATCCGTCGAGGGTGGCCGTCACAGAATACGTACCGGCTTGGTTGACGGTGAGCGTGGGGCCTGTTGTGCCGTTGGACCAGTTGAACACCGCGTTGGGCTTGTTGCTGGAGGCGTTCAGCGTGACGGATGCGTCTGGACTGAGACAGATCAATGAGGGGCCGGAAATAGTGGCGGAAGGGGTGGGCTTCTTGGTGACACTGCGGGAAGCTGTTGCGGTACAACCATACTCACTGCTTCCCGTCACGGAATAGTTTCCAGTCTCCGTTACGGTCAGATTCGCGCCGGTAGCGCCAGTGTTCCATGAATAGGAATTTGCTCCGCTGGCCGTCAAGGTGGTGCTGCTGCCGTCACAGAAAGTGTTGTTGCCCGTGATGTTGATGACAGGTAGCGGATGCTCGGTAACAGTTATGGCAGCAGTTGCGGAACATCCTAAATTGCCATAATTGTTGGTGCCGGTTACACTGTATGTCCCTTCAGAAGAAACGTTGACGGAGGTGGTGTTGGCGCCTGTTGACCATGAATAGGTAGTGGCCCCACCAGCTGTCAGTGAGGTGGTTTTCCCGGTGCATAAGAGGTTGTTGCCGGAAATGGTCATATTGGGAAGTGGGTAGACCGTCACGTATGCCACAGCAGTGGACGGACAACCAATACTGTTGGTTCCCGTTACATAATAGGTGTCCGAAGTGGTCGGTTGGATGCTGGCAGAGGTCTCGCCAGTGCTCCAAACATAGCTGTTCGCGCCGGAGACCGTCACAACAGCCGGATTGTCGGCGCATCCAACATAGGAGTTGTCGGAATGGTCTAAAGTCAGCGGTGATGCTTCCTGAAGATTGGTGAAATGTATATAGTAGGTAAAGGTGGAGCTGTCATTGTGCATAATCGAGATGGTGGCTATTGGATCAGAAGAGTTGGGGTCAAGTTGGGTTACAGTACAACTGAGGATTAATTTGGATTTCGGAGTGACGGTGATATAAGGAATATCGTTGGTGTTAGGAGAGTAGCAATACTTCTTTTGGAGCCACATGTTTCCGGTAGGATGGGCGTTTAAGGAGTTGTGGAATAAAACTTCTCTTTTGTTAAATACCTCTCTGATGGAATCTTCTTCCACACCGTTGATTTTTAACGAAGCAAGGCCTTTGTCATAAATACATACGATTTGATCAAAAGCGATGCTGTCGCCTTCACCTACACCAAGTATCTCGTTGGTGGAGAGTGAGGCGAGTATGTAATGGGGTTGCGCTGTGTTTGCTAAAGTAGGAGTGTCAATGAGATTGTTGTTGGCATCCCAATAGTTGAATTTGTATGCGAAACGGGTCCAACCGGATTTATATACCCCATTTGTGGGGGTGGTGGCGGGGTTCGTCAAGTGACAAATCACGTTGGCGATTTTACCAGTCTGAGGAGTGCTGATCGTACTCGCAGGATGGTCTTCGTAGTCAACGTCACCATGGATGTGTATTTTTGCAAGAGCATTTGGGTAGGTGTTCTGTAAGAAACTGAAGCGCGCAAACAAGGCGATGGAGTCGGGGCGTCCAGAAAAAAACCAGTGGCAAGAACCGTTACGCTGCGTGTATACGTAGTTGTCATTGCTGGAAAAATTTGTACTTTGAACCAAAGATTTTCCAGTTGTCAGAGCACCGTTGATGGTTCTGGTAGCTCTTTCAATCGAATATAGTTGGATGGCATATCCAGAGCCGTTGTATCCCGAGACCTTGGCATGATGGTTGTCGAATGCACCTGCGGCTCTGGCCGTTGTGCATTCCGGTTCGAAATTGCAATCCATGGAAGAATAAGAGTACCAGTAAGACGGCAAGTTGTCTGTGGTGTTCAACCATGTATTGAATTCACAATATGGCAATTGATAATTCTGTCCGAAAATGGAAGTCGCCAGAAGCATTAATGCAGCGGCCAATAGATATATTTTTTTCATAAGAATAAATGGTTTCTTTTATTTGCTAAAATGAAAATTAATAATCTTTTTAAAGGTAAATTCGTTGTTTCTTAGTGTACAAAAGATTGATTATCAGTTTTGTATAGGCGGTTTAGGATATTGGTGGCTCACAATTCGCTAAAGCTGCAAAGATATAAAAAAACGGATTATCTCAACGAGATAATCCGTTTTTTCCGTTATATGGGGATAGCTTATTTTCTGTCCACGATAATCTTGCCCGTCACGCTGTTGCCGTCGTCGAGGAGCACCTTGACAACGTAGTGTCCGGTGGCGAATCCGGAGACGTTGATGCGGGTCTGCTCGGGCGTGTCAGGATCGGCGATGAGCACAAGTCTTCCGTTGAGATCATAGACTTGGATGCGTCTCATGCGCTCACCCGTGATGTTGAGGGCAGCCTGCGTCGGATTCGGGAAGAAAGAGAACTCAGGTGTCATCTCGAACTCATCGATGCCGTCGTTGAAGGCAACGAACAGAGTGAGACGGACAACGGAGTCACAACCGGCAACCGTGTAGTATTGGATGTCGTAGTGGTAGGTGCCGCTGTCGGAAGGCGTGACGATGAAGTTGTCGTACTGGTATTCGTGACCGTTCATGGCGGAGTCGGAAACGAAGATCTCATAGGTCGGATTGATAGTCAGGTGGAGCACATAGACAGAGTCGCAACCGGCAGCGGTGGTGAGACTGTCATAGTAGGTGCCTTCGGTGACAAACGTTCCATCGTGCCATGCATACGGTACGTTTTCGCAAGTCTCAGCGTAGGTTTCGAAGAGATAAGTGGGCAGGACGTTGAGGATGAGGTTGACGGTAGAGTCACAGCCGCTGGCATTGGTCAGCGTGAGCTGATCGTAAAGGGTACCGGTCGTTGTGGCAAGGGTGTCGAATCCGTATGCTGTGTATTGTCCTCCTTGGCAAATTGTATCGTAAATGGTGATGGTACTGCTTTGGTTCACTGTGAGTTGCAGCTCATAGATGTCGTTGCAGCCGTAAGTGTTGGGCACCGTGTCGAAATAGGTGCCGGCGGCGGTAATCTGATGACTGCGCCATGAATATGGCAGCACGCTGTTACATACGGTGTCTATGGTCACCAAATAGCTTGATGGGTGGACCGTGAAGGTGAGCATGAAGGTGCTGTCACAGCCGTTGACAGAAGGCAACGTGTCCGTGAAGGTACCGCTTTCGGTGAGAGACTGTCCATGCCACAAGTAGGGCAGGTCGTAATCGCAGACCTCTACACTTTCCGTGAGATGGTATGAAGGATTAACCACAAGCGTGAGTCGGTAGATGCTGTCGCATAAGTTCGCCGTCTGGTGGTAGTCCTCGCGGAAACCGGCCTCGTTGAGGGTCATGCCGTGCCATTGGTAAGGCAGCTCGTCACTGCAAATGGTGACAGTCTCCTCGAAGAGATAGGTCGGGTTGACGGTAACGGTGACTTCGTGGATGATGCGACATCCGGTAAGGTCGCTGGTGACGGTGTCACGGTAGGTGCCTGTCTCAGTGAGGTAGGTACCCTGCCAGAGAGCGGAGTCGCCCTGACACAGCACAATCGGATTGTCCACCATGAGTTGCGTCTCGTTGACGGTGAGCTGCAGACGGTAGATGCTGTCGCAACCGTAAGAGGTGACGAGAGAGTCGTAATAGATACCAGACAGAGTGAGCTCTTGACCTCTCCAGAGGTACGGCAGCGCGTGGTCGCAGACGTCGTCGGATTCCGTCATCAGATACTCCTGAACTTGGTGGATGGTGAGGGTGACGATGCTGTCGCAAAGGCCGTCGCGGTGGAAGGTCACAGAATAGACACCCTCGGTATTGAAGGTCTCGTTACCGTAAGTCACCGGGAAGTCGGAAGCGCAGACGAAGAGCTCGTCAACACCTGAAGCGGTCGGGATGACATTGAAGAGGACGGTGACAAGGCTGTCGCAGGAGGCAGTCGAGAAGAAGTGGATGTCGTAGGTGCCGCTTTCGGAGAGTGGGGTGGTACCGTAGATATAAGGCAGGGTCTCCTCGCAGACGGTGACCGTGTCGAAGTGGTGGTAATTCGGGTTGACATTAAGGGTGAAGTGAGTGATGGTGAGGCAGTTGTTGTCGTCGCTCTCGGTGATGTCGTAAGTGCCGGCAGCGGTGAACTGCTCACCCATGAAGGTGTAAGGCAACTGGCTGTCGCAGATGGTCTGGGAAGCAGTGTGCTCGGCGTTCGGCGTCACCGTGAGGTGGAGGTGCCAGATGCTGTCGCAACCGCTGGCAGTCTGCAGGTTGATGTGATGCACACCGCTCTGCGAGAAGCTGTGGTCAGCGTCGAAATAGTAGGGCAACGCACCCTGACAGACGGTGACGGTCGTGTCCTGCGAATAGGTCTGATGCACGTTCAGGTGCAGGGTGAGGATACTGTCGCAACCGCTGACGGTGGTGCCGGTCATCGTGTAGTCGCCTGTTTCCCAATATTGTTCGTTGTTCCATTCGTAAGGAACGTCCACATCGCAGATGTTGACCGTTGTGTCGGCCGTGTAAGAGTTGTGGATGGTGAGATTCAAAACAACCGTGCTGTCACAATCGTGGCTGGTGGTGAAATGACGGGTGTAAATACCTGTCTGGTAGTAGGTTGAGTCGTTCCAAACGTAGCTGTCACAAGCCGTTTTCGTAACTTCCTCGACTTGCGCAGGATAGATGGTCAAATGCAGTGTGACCGTGCTGTCGCAGCCGTGGATTGTGTTGAAATATTGGACGTGATCGCCTGATTCGAAGTAGGTTGAATCATTCCAAGAGTAGCTGATACATTCAGCGGCCGTGAATTCCGTATGGGCGGTGGGATAGACGGTCAGATGCAGCGTGACGGTGCTGTCGCAACCATGAACGGTGCTGAAATGCTGGGTGTAATCGCCGGTCTCATGGTAGGTTGAATCATTCCAAACATAGTATCCACAAGCAAATTCGTAAATAACGGAGTCCGCAGCTTGATACAGGGTCAGGGTCAACGTAACGGTGCTGTCGCAGCCGTTGGCGCTGATGAACTGTTGTACATATTCTCCCGACTTATAATAGGTGGAGTCGTTCCAAGTGTAACTGTCGCAAGCCGTTTTCTCTATCGAGTTAAACAAAGCCTGTTGTACCGTCAAATGCAAGGTGACCGTACTGTCGCAACCGTTGACGTTGGTGAAATGCTGGACATACTCACCGGATTCAGTGTAGGTGCTTTCGTTCCACGTGTAGCTGATGCAGGCGGTATCGAAAATCTCAACCTCGTCGGCCGTGTGGATGGTCAGATGCAGGGTGACCACACTATCGCATCCGTTGGCATTGGTGAAAATCTCAGTATAATCGCCGGAATGATAATAAGTGGAATCGTTCCAAGAAAAATGGAGACAAGCGGTGTCGTAGAGTTCGATGGTGTCAGCAGGGTAGAGCGTCAAATGCATCGTGACGGTGCTGTCGCAGCCGCTCGCATTGACGAATGTCTGACTGTAACTGCCCGATTCTGTGTAGGTTTGCTCGTTCCATGTGAAGCTGACACAATAGGTGGTGTCAAATTCGGTGGCGTTGGAATGGTTGACGGTCAAGAAGAGGGTAACGGTACTGTCGCATCCGAAACGGTTGCTGAAAGATTGGGTGTATTCGCCGGATTCATAATAGGAGATGTTGTTCCAGACTAGGCTGTCGCAGACCGTTTCTGTCAGTTCCGTGTGATGAGTGGGATTGACGGTTAAAATCAAGGTCGTGGTGCTGTCGCACAGGTAGGTGTTTTGGTCGTGTCGGGTCAGCGTGTAGGTACCCGCTTCATGGAAGAGGGTGTCGAAACCGTGCTCCTGATATTCGGTGTTTGCACACACATTGTCGTACAGCGTGACATTGCTGGTAGGATTGACGGTCAGGTGCAGAACGATGGTACTGTCGCAGCCGTAGGGAGTGGTGGTGTGGCGAGTGTAGTCGGCAGTGCCTACCTCGGAAGCGGTCACGTTGAAGCCGTGCTGGCGGTAGCTTTCTCCCAAACAAAGCGTTTGATAGAGATGCGCAGTGTTGGGCTGGTGTACGAAAAGGTGCAACACCACCACACTGTCGCAGCCGTTAGAGGCAAGCAGCGTGTGTGAATCAAACAGTGAGGATTCAGGGGTCTCGATGTCGAAGCCGTTGCTATGGTAGGAAGTTCCGGCACAGATGTGAGCGTCGATGGTGTCGCGGTATTCGGAACCGACAGTCAGTATCAAGGTCACCAGGCTGTCGCAGCCGTCAATGGTGGTCAGCGTGGCATCGTAAACACCCGCTTCCGTCAGTGTCTCGCCGTTGAAAACGTATGAGCTGTTTTCGCAAATCATTTTCTGGATGGTGTTGTTGTAAACCGGAAGCACGGTCAACGTCAGCGTCGTGGTGCTGTCGCAACCGAAACGGTTCTCGTTGAAATGGGTAAGCGAGTGGATGCCGCTTTGGGTGAACGTAGTGTCGAAACCGTATTTCGCGTACTCGCCACCGGCGCAGACAGAGTCGTATAGGAGGACAACATCGGTCGGATTGACCGTGACGGTCAGTATCACCGTGCTGTCGCAATCGTAAACAGTCTGCAGATGAAGCTCATCCGTGAATACACCTACCGAGTCGGCAGTGAAGTCAAAGCCGTTTTGGGTGTATTGTCCGCCTAAACAAAGCGAGGCCTCTAGGTAAGTGGTGTCCGCTTGATGTACGGTGACATATAACGTGGTGATACTGTCGCAGCCGTGTGCGTCCTGTGTGGTGATTTGGAATGAACCGCTGGCCGTGGGAGTGATGTCAAAGCCATTTTCAGTATAGGACTCGCCCAAGCAGAGATCTGCCGTCAGTTGTCCTTCTTGCTGCGGATAAACGTACAGGTGCAGGACAACGGTGCTGTCACAGCCGAGGGCACTTTGCAGGTTTGCGGTGTAGGTGCCGGTCTGTGAATAGGACTGGCCGTTGAAAGTGTACGTTTCGTTATGACAGATGGTGTCATACAATACGGTTTCGAAAACCGGGTTAACCGTCAGTGTCAGGACGGTGGTGCTGTCGCAGCCGTGACTGGTTTCTCCAACCTTCGTCAAAGTGTAATCGCCCGCTTGTGTGAGAAGGGTGTCGAAACCATTGGCGGTGTAGTGGGTGTTGGCGCAAACCTGGTCTTGAAGTTCCACGAAAGCTGGATTATAGATGGTCAAGTGAAGGGTCACCGTGCTGTCGCAGTTGTGCGAGGAGACGAAAGTATGGGTGTAATCTCCGGAGATTTGGTAGGTTTCGCCCGCCCAAGTATATGATTCGCAGGCGGTTTCTGTAATATCTTGGTTATAAGCAGGATGAATGGTCAGGTGGAGGGTTACCACAGAATCGCAACCGGCTGCATTGGTGAAAGTGCGGGTATAGTCGCCGGAATGGGTGAGGTTGGTCTGTTCGTACCAGTCGAAGGTTTCGCAGGCCGTAGCCGTGGTGTCGCCGGTGTTGCTCTCGTGGATCGTCAGGTGAAGCGTCACCACGCTGTCGCAACCATTGGCGGCTGTGAAGTTTTGGGTATAATCGTTTGAAGTATTGTATGTTATGTCGTTCCAAGTGTAAGTGTCACAAGCCTCTGCTGTGAAGGAACTTGAAATGACGGGTTTTACATATACGTATAAGGTCACCACACTGTCGCATCCTTTGGAGGAGAGCGTGTTCAGCGGGAAGTCGAACTCGCCGGTGGTGGTGAAGGTCTGCTGGATGCCATATTGATTGTAAACCGTGTTTTGGCAGACGGTGTCGTGGATGGATTGCGGTGCGTAAGTCGGGTTGATGGTCACAGTCAGTTCCGTCTTTGGACTTTCGCAAGAGGTCTCGGCATTGTAGTTGCTGACGAGATAGACGGTAGTCGCATTGACGGTGGTCGTGTAGTGGGCGTTTTCACTGAGCAACACTTCGTTGCTGTCGTACCAGCGGAGCATGTCCGTAGTGGAGGTGACGTAGTCGGTCAGGTCGGTAGTGAGTGTGCCGCAGTGGGTGGCGGCAGTCACCTGCGGGGCGGCGGGCACAGCGTTCTCGATGGCCGTGGCAGCCACGCGAGTAGCACTCTTGCATTGGGTGTTCTCGTTGTAGCTTTCTACATAATAGGTTCTTGTAGTACTCTGGTTGTTGGCGAAATTCACCGTGTAGGAGTTCTCATAACTCAGGACATTGGTGTTGTTCGGGTTCTCGTTGCTGTACCAGCGGCATTGGGTGGCGTCGTCGCCGATGGAGGCGGAGAGGATAACCTCGCCGGCACCGCAACGGGTGTCCTCAGCCGTGGTAATCTGTGGATTGGCCGGCACAGGGTTCACCGTGGCGGTCACCGCGATGCGCTCGCTTTCGCAGCCGGCGTTGGTGTAGCTGGACACGTAAAAGGTAGTCGTTTCCGTCAAATTGGCCTGATAGCTGTTGCCAGTCGTCAGCGGTGTCTCGTCGCTCTCAGAGGCATACCAACGGCAACCGTTACTATTGTTGCCCTGACCGACGCTCAAATTAATTGTGCCGGCACCGCAACGAGAAAGATTCAAGGAGGTGATGGTCGGCTCGTCCGGCGTCGTGTTCACGGTCACGTTCAACGTGATGATGCTGTCACAATCTTCGGCGTTGGGAATCGTGATGGTCTGCAAGCCGGCAGAAGTGATTTGGGTGCCGGCATAGGAATAAGGTAACTGACTGCTGCAAAGGGTCAGGGATTTGGTCGAATAACTGTTGTGTTTGACGGTGACGTTGTAGGTGACCGTGCTGTCACAACCTTCCAGACTTTGAAGATGCTCAGTGACCGATTGTGAGGAGGTGACAGTGTGTCCTTGCCATACGAACTGATCGCATACGGTGGTGTCGAAGGTCTGGTTGTAACCGTTGTGGATGGTCAGATGCAAAGTCACGATACTGTCGCAGCCTAAACTGCTGGTCAGCTGCTTCTCGTAGCTGCCGGAGGTCTGGTAGGTGGTGCCTTCCCAAGTGTAGGAACCACAGGCGGACTTGTAGTCGTTGAGGTTGTCGTAAACGGGGTTCATGGTGACCGTCATCGGCACGCGGGTGCTATGGCAGTTGTTGGCATCGGTGGCTTCAGCATAGAAAGTAGTATTTCCTGAAATATGTTGGTAGGTGGAGATGGACGTGCCGCCGGTTGGGGTGGAATACCATGTCACGGTATGGGTTGAAGTGGCGCTCAACGTGATGTTGCCTTCTCCGCAGATACTATCGTTACTTACCTCTGGAGCTGCAGGCAGGGAGTTGATCACCACGTTGAAAGCCACAGGATTACTTTCGCATTGGGTGTTGTTGCTGTATGAAGTGACATAGTAGGTCTTGGATTGATTAACGGATTGCGTCTGGGTGCCTTGGAAAATAAAAGTATGGCCTTCATCATACCATTTGGCAATATGGCCGCTGGGAACAGTGGCGCTGAAGGTCACGCTGACACTTCCGTTAGAACAGTATGGCTCGGGGGAAACAACGGTGGGTGCTGCCGGAACCGGTTTGATGTTGACCGTCATCGGTTGCAGTTCGCTGCGACATCCGTTGGATGCGATAGTGGCAGCGTAGAAGGTCGTGATGTTCGTCACATGCTGGTTCAACGCAGTGATCTCGTTGTTGCCTTCTGCATCGGAATACCATTTCAAGGTGTTGCTGCCAACGTTTGAGGCGGTCAAAGTGATGTCGGTCTCTCCACAGTTGCTGATGTCGGTGACAGTGGGTGCGCCAGGATTTTCAAGGATGGTGGCGGTCACCGGCACACGCGCGGAGGAACATCCGCCGTTATATTGTGCACTCACATAGTAAGTGGTTGTCGGTGCCGTAAGGTTGGGCGTGCTGTAGGTGTTGCCGGTACCGATAGAACTAGCGGTGGCGCTGTTGTTAGCGTACCACATAAGGGTGGTGCCCGCTTCTCCTTGTGCGCTCAGGGTCACGCTGCCGGATCCGCATCTGGAACCCGGGGTGACAGTGGGCGCTGCAGGTGCAGGAGCTGTAGCGACATCAAAGGTGTCCGATGCAGAACATCCATTCAAATCGGCTGTCACAATGTAGGAACCTGCGCTGGAGATGGTCAACGGGTTGTCGTTGCCGCCGTGTGCCCAAGAAATAGGAGTAGTGGACGGGTTGACATTGACGCTCAAAGAGCCCGTGCTGTTGTTGCAAATGGTGGAGGAACCGCTGATTTCCACCCAAGGCATCTGCTTGACAGTCAACTGATAGGAGGCCGTGCCGGTGCAGTTGTGGATGTCGGTACCCGTGACAGTATAGGTCTTATTGCCTGCTGTGGTGGTCGGCGGATTTACGCTCGCCGTGCTCCCAAGATTGTCGCTCCAGAAATAGTCGCTGGCACCGTTGGCGGTCAGCGTGACCGGAGTGCCGGCGCAGACCGAGTTAGGTGTCGGACCGTTGATGGTGACCACGGGAGCCTCGTATGCCGTGACGACCACGGAAGCGGAGTTGGAACAGCCGTTCGTTGTGCCGGTCACCGTGTAGGTGCCGCCTGTGCTGACGTTGATGCTCGTGGCGGTCGAATTGTTGCTCCAAAGATAGGTGCTTGCGCCACCCGCCGTCAAAGTGGTGGAGGCGCCGGAACAGATGGAGGTGTTACCACTGATGGTGATGGTCGGCAGCGCGTTGATGGTCACGTGTGCAGTGGCCGTGCTGGTGCAGCCATTGGCATCGGTGCCGGTCACGGTGTAGTCGCCTGCGGCGGTCGGATGCACCGTAGCACCATTGCCCAAACCATTGCTCCAACTGTAGGAAGTTGCGTTGCCGGAAGCCGTCACCGTGATCTCGTCTCCCGCACAAACAGAGTAGTAGCCGTTGTCGCTTAGGTTGATAGTGGGACCCGACACGAAGTGAATCGTATAGGTGGTGTCTGAACCCAAACGGTTGATCGTAGCTGTGTAGTTGTTGCTGGCGGATGCTTGTGTGATGGATACTTGGTTCTTCGTGTTGGCAATACTGGAAACAGCTGTTGCCGTGACATTGGGAATATTTCCTGAATAACATACAGTATAGTCGTAGGTGTTCTGGTTGAACCCGGATACCGTTTGACCATTCACTTTGATGTCAGACATCTTACCAATGTAAATCATTTCAATGTCATCCATATAGAGCCGATCATTTTCGTTGCCCTTTCCGGGTTGCTTGTTTGTTGTAAATGTGACGATTATATATTGTGGGGTAATGCTGTTGCTCTTGTACTCGAAATCAGCTGTGTAACATTGCCATGCCAAGGTAGTGTTTGATGCGGTGGTAGTTCGTCCGAATTGTTTTTTCAAAGAACACACCACATGATTGTCGTCATTAGAAGGGTCATGCATGTTGAAATTGTCGTGAATGATGGCAGTCAGTTGTGCCTGTGCGTTTGCGCCTAAATAAGTTCCATTTCCTGTGGCATAAAAGGATGCCCAAAATCGAATACCGTCTGGATACCCATTGAAGGCTTGGCAATATCCATTGTCAATGTCAGAGTAATTGTAATTTCCAGAAACATCACTTGCGGACATGCTGCCTGCATTTACACGTCCTGTTGTGAAATTTCCGTTTGCCATGATTCCCAACATCGCATTTCTTGGGTAAATACAGCAAGAATAACCACTTGAATGACCATTTGCCCGTGAGTGTTGGGTGTAATTGACCATACCGCTGTAACCACCACTTGCTGTATTGAAAGTGTGCCATCCTTCTGGAACACTGACACCATTTGGCCAATTATCGAAATTGCCGTTCGGCAATTGGTATACTGGCTGTGAGAAAACAAAATAGCAGTTCATCAAAACTGCAATCAGTAACAGTAAAACTTTTTTCATATATACAATTTTTTATTATTATTCGATTTGAAGTTCATTCATCATTCATCATTCATCATTCATCATTCATCATTCATCATTCATCATTCATCATTCATCATTCATCAAAAAATCGGCGGCAAAAATACAAAATCTTACGTCACCTCGGCCAATTATTTCCAATTTCATGATTAAATTATTGATACACAAATAAATATCTCTGTTAACAAATCTAAATTTTTGATTTTTGAAAAAAATCCAATTTGTTTATACCCAGTGTTTTAAAAAAGTTAATTTATGTTAATTTTTCCATCTTCAACCATTCCAACACGGCTATTGCCCTCAACTCCTAACTTCTAACTCCTAACTCCTAACTCCTAACTAAAATAAACTTTCCCGCTTCACCCATGTCCAAAAATCGTATCTTTGCCCTCGTTTATTTGTTATTTCAGGTATCATGAAAAATCATATCATCACCATGGTCATCATCGCCACCACCCTCACCGTCAGCGGACAGACCCCCGCCGACATCGCCCAGAAATGGAAAGAGATCCGAGAATCTTGTAATAAATATGACAGCGGTGCGGATTCAGCGTACCAAATACTGCAAGAGCAAATTAACGCCACACAACGCGAGCCAGTCGCTAACGCGATATGGCACAGCTGTTTGGCGAAGTTCTTGGATGTATATTACGATAGCTATCACTACCGTATAGGTCAGCGCACTCAAGTGGAAGGCGATCTCCCCTCCGATTGGAAAGAATGGGATGCCCGCACATTCAAACAACGTATTCGAGAAGAGTATCTGCAGTCGTTGAAGGATGCTGACCTGTTAATGTCGGTGCCTGCTGATGAGGTCAAGGAGTTGCTTTACGAAACAGACGGTAATAGTAAGACTTTGCAGATCAAGACATTATATCAAGCGTTGGCGTATTGTGTGCTTAACTATTTTGTCTACGAAGCTGAAAATAGCCATGATGTCAGCGAGAAAGCTGAAGAAGAGGTGTTTCCGAAGACGGCCCTTTGGGATAATGACCAGTTCGTTAAATTGCCGCTCGGCATCACAGACTCTTCTTCGGATAGGGATATCGCCTTGTCCCAATACCGTGAACTGACGATTTTCTTCCAAGAGCATCACTATGAGATGGAACTCATTATGTTGACCCTTGAACGATTCGATTTTATGCGCAAACAGGGTCTCGCCCCTGATAATTCTCTGGACTGGTACATCTCGCATTTGGAACAATGGGCCCAGCAGTGCGAACAGATGAAAGGATATGGCTTAATCGCCTGTAAGATAGGGAATTTGTATATCACTCAATATGATCAGAGCAGTGGTCGTTCAGAGGAAGAATTGGAAAATGCTCAGAAAAATGACTATCTTGTCAAGGCGGAATTCTGGCTGAAAAAAGCCATCAACGCATCGGGGAAATCCTTTTACGAAGACGGTGTGCGCACGGCTATTCGGGGAATTCACACACGAACCCTCAATCTCTCTTTGATTTCCGGTAACAAAGCGGTTGCCCCTACGAAATCACCTACGTTGTGGAGTGTTAAGTATGCGAATTCCGGTCAGTTATATATCCGTGTAGTGCCTGCTTCAGCCGCTTCGTTCCACATGACCCAAGACAAAGCGATTGCCTATATCAAAGATCAGTCCCCTGTTTATGAAGAGGTGGTGAAACTTGTTGATAAAGAGGATTTTGAAGAGCATACAGGTTATTATATGCTTCCTGAATTACCTGCCGGTGCCTATTGGCTGGTTGCCTCTGATCAACCTGATGCCAATTGGGATGCTTATGCGCCAAGGGAGTTTAAATTCTTTCAAATCAGTGATATAGATGTTTATCCGAGAGGAACGGAAGAGGGTCTTGAGGTATTAGTGGTGAATCGCCAGACGGGCGCGCCCTTGCACAATGCCATGGTGGAAATGACAATCGGTAAAAAGAAATACACGCTCAACACTGACGAGAGGGGGTTTTGTTTGGTTGAGTTGGAAAAAGATGTGAGCTATTATTTGAGAATTGAAAACTTAACGGTTTCTTGGCAGGGGCAAACCTTGATTCCTTCGTGGACTGTGGGTTGCTCAAAGGATCAATTAAAAGAACCCCAAAAAAAGATTGTCGGGCACCTCTTCTCCGATCGTAAACTGTATCGCCCTGGTCAAACTGTTTTCATAAAAGGTATTGTCGAACAGTGTCTTCCTGATGAAACCCATCGCATCTTAGAACCTCGGATGTTGATGAATTATCCGGTGCGTGTCACATTGAAAGACGCTAATTATCAATTGATTGAGGAAACGAATGTGACTACGAATGAGTTTGGCTCTTTCTCTTGTGAGTTCCAATTGCCCGAAAGAGGGATGACTGGCTCATGGCTGATTGAGGCGTTTATTGATAAATATGGTTGTAATCACCGCATTTCGGTGGAGGAGTATAAACGGCCGGCTTTTGAAGTGAATGTTGAGACTCCCGAAGAGGCTTTTTCAATAGGACAGGAGGTTACAGTGGAGGGAGATGTGTTAGCTTTGGCGGGTTATCCAATCAGTGGTGCATTCGTGAATTACAGTGTTACACGCACGGCTTCTTTCCCGTGGTGGCGCAGTCGTTGGTGCCCATCTTCTGAAACCAAAACCGTGGTTCACGGCACGTTGGAAACCGATGAAAATGGCAAGTTCCGGATCACCTTCCCCACGGAGGAAGACAAGACGTTGCGTCGCTACACGCCGCTCTACCGTTATGAGGTTTCCGTGGATGTCACTGATATCAATGGTGAGACCCACACCGGTAGCACTTCCGTCTATGTCAGTAAACGTAATCTACTGTTGTCTTGTGAGTTGACCGAAGAGATGAATATTGAAAAATCGGACAATCAGTATCGTATCTCTTTGACCAACACCGTCGGGAAGCCGCAAAACGGTACGGTGCAATACGAGATTTTCAGTTTGCAAATGCCTGGTCATTATATGCGTCCTATCTCTAAAGCAGATGTGGCCATCACGAATGCCAAGATTCTGAATCAAAACTTTCCGGAATTCACTCAAAATGAGGAGAATTTACCTGAAAATTGGCCTGCGACATCCATATTGGAAGGGACTGTTAAGGTGACCAAAGAAGGGACTTCCTATTTTTCGTTCCCGAATCTTGCTTCATTGCGCGATGGTTATTACAAGGTGGTTCTTTCCACGCTTGATAATAGCGGAGAGCGCATAGAATCAGAACATTACATTCATTGCTATCGCGAAAGTGCCCAGCAGTGCAGTGCCTATCAAGCGTTATGGGCGGTGGTTGACGATAAGGTTAATGTGGGTGATAATTTGAAAATCACGGTCGGTACTATTCTGCCTGAAGCACATGTTTTCTGTGAAATATACGCCCACAATGAGAAAGTCTCCACCCAATGGCTGACTCTTCATGGCAATACGCAAACGATTGCCTATAAGGTTGATAAACGGGACATTGGGAACATCATTGTGCATCTTGTGAGCGTGCATTCGAACGTAAAAGAGAATCAGAGCTACACCGTCTATGTCGTTGATAGTCTGCGTGATATTAATTTTGAATTCCTCCGTTTCCGCGACAAAACGCAGCCTGGAAGTCAGGAAGAGTACCAGATTCGCTTGGTTGACAGACAAGGGAAGCCCGTTTTTGCGGAAATGCTCTGCTCTATGTACGATTTCGCATTGGATGAATTGGGACGTGGTAACAACCAATATTTAATTTTTTATACACATAGAACGTATGCGGACGGTGATTTCAGAATTGTTTCGTGGGAAAACAATTACAGCCAGTACAATTATCGCTATGTTCATGGCTCTGCGTTACCGCAATTGTCTCAAAATTGGCTGACCTTCAATCCGTTGAATCGTACTTATAGTAAAATGAATACCGTACAGGGCAACCGAAGCGATGGCGCTGCCACAATTATTGATGGTGTGCGGGTTCGAGAGGCAAGCTTTTCCGCTGATTTTGCCGAAAATGAAGTCCAGGAGGTTGCCATATTGTATGATGAAGCACCACCGATGTCTTTTGCCGAAGAAGTGGCACCCACTTCTGCGAAGCGTGCCAAGAGTGCTCCCCATGAAACGAAGCCTGCCGAGTATGTCCGCTCCAACTTCAACGAAACCGCCTTCTTCTACCCGCAGCTCCGCACCGACGAGCACGGCGATGTCTTCATCAGCTTCACCATGCCCGATGCATTGACAAAATGGAAGATGCAAGGCGTGGCGCACAACCCCGACCTGCAATGCGGCCGCTTCGAGAAATTCGTGCAGACCCGCAAGGAACTGATGATTGTGCCCAACGCGCCGCGCTTCCTGCGCGAGGGCGACACCATGGATTTCTCCGCCAAGGTGGTCAATACCAGTGACAAGCGCCTGCGCGGGCAGGTGACGTTGGCATTTTTCAATGCGGTGAATAATCAACCGGTCAATATGTTGGTGTCTGATGACGACCGTAGAGACGATGTGCACATCGTCTCTACAACGGGATACACGCAATACGATGTTGCCCCCGGTATGTCCCAAGAGGTCCATTTCCGCATCATCGTGCCTGAGGACGTGCCTGCGGTTACTTACCGCATCATCGCCCGCAACACGGACCCTCAGGATGTGGCTGGCGATGGCGAGGAGAAAACCCTGCCCGTGCTCACCAACCGCATGATGGTCACCGAGTCGATGCCGTTCTATATTTCTGGCAAAGGTTCGAAGACGTTTACATTCAATAAATTACAAGACAGTTTCGGAGCGACGGATGGTAGAGACGTTGCGCGCAACGTCTCCACAACCCTCAAACATTACCGTCTGACCGTGGAGTGTGCGCCCAATCCCGTGTGGTACGCCATCCAAGCGATGCCCTACATGATGGAGTATCCGCACGAGTGCAATGAGCAGCGCTTCAGCCGCTACTACGCCAACGCGCTCGCCACGCATATCCTGAAAGCCAACCCTGTCATCGAGGAGGTCTTCAACCGTTGGCAGACCGATTCTCCCGAAGCGTTCTGTTCCGCTTTGGAGAAGAATTCCGAGTTGAAGCAGATTATGTTGGAGGAGACCCCGTGGGTGCTGGATGCGCAGCGCGAAGGGGCCAACAAGCAGGCGTTGGCCGCAATGTTCGACTTCAAGCGGATGTCGAAGGAGGAAAGTGCGACCCTGAAGAAACTACAGCAGGCGCAGAACGGCGACGGCGGCTGGCCGTGGTTCGCGGGCGGTAAAAGCTGCGACTTCATCACGCGGCACATCGTGGCGGGATTCGGACATCTGAAAGCCCTCGGCGTGAGTACGGACGTGGCCAACAGCACTCTCCGCAATGCCGTCTCCTACATGGATGAGCAGATGTATAAACGCTACCTCGATCGCAAGAAATACCACTACGATTACATGGATGAAACCCATTACCTCTATGCTCGCAGCTTCTACAAAGACAAAGTGTCAGCCAAACATAAAGCCGCTTACGATACCTGTTACAAGGCTTTGCTGCGCGGCTGGCGTGATGAGTCGTTCTACACGCAAGCGATGATTGCCCTGACCGCATGGCGCAACGGCGACCAAAAGGTGGCGAAGGAGATTGTCGCGTATCTCAAGAGCATGTCCCAGCATGACGAAGAGATGGGCATGTTCTGGAAAAAACAGGGTGGGGGATGGTTCTGGTACGAACAGCCCGTTGAACGTCAGGCGATGCTGATAGAGGCGTTCCACACTATTACACCTGAGGATGCAGAGTCGTTAGCACAGATGCAGTTATGGCTGCTCAAACAGAAGCAAACCCAGCACTGGAGCACCACGAAATCGACCACCGAGGCCATCTACGCACTGTTGCTGAACAAAACGCTCGTGGCGGAGGACAAAACTGTGGCGGTCACTGTTGGGAATGTGCGTCTGCCGGACGAGAGCACCCAGACCGAGGCGGGCACCGGCTACTTCAAGAAGGCTTGGACGGGCGAGGAAATCACCCCCGATAAGGCGAATGTGCGTATTGAGAAGGGTACCGATGGTCCCGCGTGGGGCGGCCTCTACTGGCAGTATTTCGAGAATCTTGACAAAATCACTCGCAGCGACGACCAAAACTTAGTCATCGAAAAGGCGATCTTCAAGGTGGAGAATACCGACAAGGGTGAGGTGTTGAAGGCCATCACTGAGAATCAACCGTTGCAGAAAGGCGACAAGGTGCGTGTGCGGGTGGTCATCACCGCCGACCGTGACATGGAGTTCGTGCACCTCAAGGACATGCGCGCCGCCGCTTTCGAGCCGGTCAACGTCTTCTCACAGTACAAATACCAAGACGGACTCTGGTACTACGAAGCCACGAAGGACGCCGCCACGCACTTCTTCATCGACTGGCTGCCCAAGGGCAAGTACGTTTTTGAATATACCCTCTTCGCCACCCAGTCCGGCAATTTCAGCAACGGTATCACCGAGATCGAGTGCATGTACGCGCCGGAGTTCCGCTCGCACTCGCAAGGAGTTCGAGTTAATATCGTAAGGTAGCTACTGGAACTATTTGATATTAGCTCTTGAATTGTTTCTTGTTTGTGGTGAAGAGTTTTTAAAAGCGACCCCTGTTGTGTTTACGTACACTCCACTTTGTAAGAATCCAATGATGCTTTCAATACATTACTATTGTCTTTTGGAATCCTAATAGCCAATAGCCAACGGCCAATAGCCAACGGCTAATAGCTAATAGCTAATAGCTAATAGCTAATAGCTAATAGCTAATAGCTATTAGCCTTCCTACAACCTCCCCTCTTCCACGAAACTATAATATCTCCGCCGGTGGACGATAATATGGTCCACCAGATGGATGTCCATCACTTGGGCGGCCTTTTGGATTCTTTCTGTTAGCTGGAGGTCTGTGTGGCTTGGGCGGACGCTGCCAGACGGATGGTTGTGGCATAGCACCAGCTGGGTGGCCTTGCACAATACCGCCTGTTGCATAATGATTCTCGTATCTACTTCGGCAGAGGAAATGCCTCCTTTGCTGATCTGGCAAGTGTTGAGTATCCGGTTAGCTTGGTTGAGATAAATCGTCCAGAATTCTTCGTGTTCCAAATAGGCGATTTTGTTCTGCATGTAATCCACTACATCGTTGCTGCTGAGAATTTGCAGCCTTTCTTCGACCTTTTCGGCCTGTATGCGTTTCCCGATTTCAAAAGCTGTCATCAATGAGACAGCTTTGGCCTGTCCGATGCCTTTGATTTGCGAAAGATGGTTCAGGGACATTTGCGAGAGCGTGTTCAGACTGTTTCCGGAAGAGGCAAGCACTTTCTTTGCCAATTCCACAGCAGAATCGGAAGAGTTGCCTGTGCGCAACAGTATGGCGATGAGTTCTGCGTCGGATAGAGCTACTCCACCGTTCTTGGCGTATTTTTCTCGAGGCCGGTCTTGTACACTCCACTGTTTGATGGTTAATTTCCTGTCTTCGTAGTTTTGGTTTTGATGGTTCATTTTTTGGTTAATACATGTTTGTTTGGTTGTAGAGACGGTGTGCACACCGTCTCTACTAATACATTTGCGATCGTTTCAGCAAATAGGGTAGTAGTATCTGTTCGAAACCTTGCGTGATGTCCGCCGGAATGACGTCGATTTGGTATTGCCCGCACTTTACCTTGATTTCTTGGAAATAGTCGCGCACGGTCTGTTGATAGTATTCACGGATATTGTTGGCATGTACTTTTACCTCGTTGCCGGTCTCCATATCGACGAATTTGTAGAGACGGTTTTCAAAAGCAAAGTCATACTCCAGCTGTTTGTCGAAAGTGTGGAAGAGGACCACCTCGTGCTTGTTGTGGCGCAGATGCCCTAATGCCAGCAGCAGCTCGTCCAGATTTTTGTCCGATTCCAACATATCGCTGAAGATGATGACCAACGAGCGGCGGTGGATTTGTTCGGCAATCTGATGCAGCGTGTCGGTGACCATCGACTGCCGTTGCACATTGTCGCCGATAGGTTGCAGCACCTTCTCCAGTTCTCTGTATATCATTTTGTGGTGCGCATCGCCGCCACGAGCGCGGGTTTGTAATTCCAGCTTGTCAGAAAAAAGACTTAGTCCTACGGCATCGCGCTGGCTTTTGAAAACCTGCATCAGTACGGCCGCGGCATACACGGCAAAGAAGATTTTGTTGGGTTGCGCAAGAGTGTATTTGTCCCGCTTGGGGAAATACATGGATGACGAATTGTCAATCACCAATTGGCAGCGCAGGTTGGTCTCTTCTTCATATTGTTTGACGAATAATTTGTCTGTCCGGGCATAGAGCTTCCAGTCAATATGACGGATCGGTTCGCCAGTGTTGTAGGGACGGTGTTCGGCAAACTCCACGGAAAAGCCGTGCATCGGACTTTTGTGGATGCCCGTGATAAAGCCTTCCACTACCTGCTTGGCCACGAACTCCACGTGGTCGAACTGTGTGATTTTCGTCAAATCGATCGTATATGCCATAGCTCAAAATTTTGGGCGCAAAGGTACAATTTTTTCAGTCTGCAGAAAAACTGCTATTGGGAAATAAAGGACCGCCAAGCGTCAAGGAATCCTTTGGCGAATGCCGTGGATGCGTAATCGTCGGTGAAAAGACTAGAAGCTCGGAATAAGGAAGGCCGTTCTCCCTTTTTGATAAGAACCAGACAAGGGAATTCCGATTCATGAAGTGGTGGGGTGGGGGACAGGAAATCGTAAAATTTCGAGGAAGTATAATACAAACTAAAAGGTTTGCTGAGTTGCCCTCGTATTTGGTTGTTGAGTTCGAAGGCCGCCATGCCGCCTATCGGTTGGGAGTACACGTTCCCGATATGGATTCCTCTCGTGTCGCTCTCTTCCAACAGTTGGTAGATAGCTTTTACGCAGCCCGAACACTCCAATCCTTGATGAAGAATCAACACGGCTTTGTCGGAGGGTAACTTGCTGAAAGGAATGGGCTGTGCGCCAATCGGATGCAGGCAAGGCGTGTCCGATTTTGTCTTCGGGTGGTAGCGCATGACTTTGTAGGCCAACTTGGGGGCTCCTTCCGACATGTACTGGTCCACCTCTTGGTTGTATTGTTTTTGTGTCTTTCCCTTCCAAGACACTTCGGTGCGGTAGGTCAGTTGCACAATCCGACCGTTGTCTGCCGCATTTCCTTTGTCGAATCCGCCCTGAAACAGGTTGAAAGGGAATAGTGCTGCATGAAAGATACTGTCTTCATGGATGTTCCACAAATAGGGTGTGGTGAGGCCGTCCTCTGTACGGATGGCATACCGCAGCACTGAATTCCCCGACGTAGTATCATATTGCATGTAGAGTAGCAGGAGGTCCCCGTATAGCGGCATGATTACCTTGGGATAGGAGTAAGAAGACAAGTCGTCTTTCACTGCGTATATTCGTTGTATCCCGTAGGGTACGGAAAGCGCTTTTCGGATGTATTCGTCTTCAAAGGCTTTCCAAAGAGGCAGGTTGAAACGGACAGAGTCTTCGAATGTTCCGTCCAAACGGTATGTCTCCATACGGGGGAATCTCGTGCTTAGGAAGAAAACAGATTGTTGGTTGTGGGAAATGTAACGGTTCGGCTGGATTTGCACTATGTGCGGTGCCTCGTAGGGGAGCTCCCGCACCAGTGTCGCCGAATCGCGACCTGGCTCTTTCTGAAACCACTTGAATCCTTTGTCATGGTCCTCCTCAAAAAAATGGATGCTTTTCTGATGGAGATAGCCCATGAATAAATGGTGGTGACGATAGGTGGATTCCACTTGGTAGTTTTGATTATGGACTCGTTTATAAAGGATTAATTCTTCTTGTGTGGTCACCAACAGATAGTCACCTTCAAAACAGACATCAAAGATCCACAGGCTGTTTGCGTACCGTTCCTTGTTCGGGCCGCATTCGGGCAAGGGAAGCATGATCTCCGTTTGCTCATAATTATCAACCGATAGGGTGTGGATGACGGCCTGGTAACCGTTCTGTTTGTGCCGGAAACCCTGCTGTTCGAAGAAAAAGAAGGTGTCGCCTTGCATTTTACACTTGATAAGATTGTTGTTTTCAGGCAAATAAGTGCCATGCAAGTCCACAATCGTATCCAACGAGAACCGATTGCCGATCCATTCTTGTCCATCGCACTGCAGTGCAGCCATTAATACGCTACAGATGATAATTATTCGTGTTTTCATAGGAACAGGTCAGTTTGAGGTGGGATTAGTTTGCGCTGGCAGATGGGAGTAGACTCACTTTCTCAATGTAAATCTTCATGGTGGAAGTGTTCTTGGATGAAGTGGTTACCACCCCTCGCACGACGTATGTTTCCATTGAGGTCTTCTTGGCAGAATGATTGGCGGATCCGGGGAATGCAATGGTTTTGCTGTAGGTGCTTGGAATACTTACTCCTTTCACACTGTTCCCGTTGGCCATGTCATCCGCCTGCTGGCTTTGCGCCGTTTCATACTGCACTAGAACGTCGTTGATGCATTGGACGAAAGACTGCACCCTAGATTGGTTAGACTCCGTATAGACAGAGGTACCGTCGTTTACGGGGAAAGAAGTGCAGTTCGGCACCCTACAAGACGTGTATCCACTACCGGTGCAGTCTAGCTGTCCGACTCCTGTCGAAGTGAGCGATGCTGGCGTGTAAGTCACGTAGTTGTAGAGGTTCAAGATGGCGGTGAAACCACCCTGAGACTTGTTCACAATAACGGCGGGTACCTTTTCAGCGAAAGCGCCAAATGAAAACATTGATAATCCGATGAATAATAAAATTTTTTTCATAGTTTCTTTAATTTAATGGTTTGTTTGTTTTGTTTGTTTTTTGTTGTTTTTTTTGGTTGTCCCTTTTTCGCAGGGACGGCAGTTGCCTGCTTACGTTAATCGTCTTCTGATCTTACATAGTTGATTAAGGTTTTGTTCTTTTGTTTCGGCGTTTTTCGTTTTTAGGTTAATAATAGTATGTTTCCAAGGTTTGATCAGTCGGGGTCGCCAACCCTTTTTGAACAGTACAAAAATAAAACACTGACAAGCGTTTGTCAAGTGTTTTTAAAAATTTTTTTTCGACTGATAATGAATGAGTTGGCGATTTTGTCTTTACTAATCGACTTCGAATAGTAAATTTTTGATTCGAGATTTCGCAGATTTTTGGGCTTCGACTGCAAAAACCGAATCGGCGGTTACTCCAAAACGACGTGATGTTTGGACATGATTTTGCGCAGATTGATCAAGGCGTAGCGCATGCGCCCCAGGGCGGTGTTGATGCTCACGTTGGTCATCTCAGCGATTTCCTTGAAGCTGTAATCGTTGTAGATGCGCATCTTTAACACCTCCTTTTGTTCGTCGGGAAGGTACTCCACGTAATGGTTGAGGTCGGAATAGGTCTGTTCGCGGATGAGTTTTTCCTCCACAGACTCGTCTTTCGAGCCGATGATGGTGAAAATGTCGAACTCCTCGCCGCCATCGACCGTGGGCATACGTTGCAGGCGACGGTAATAGTCGATCTTCAGGTTGTTGGCTATCCGCATGACCCATTGGAAGAACTTACCCTCTTCCTGGTAGTTTCCGGAACGAATGGTGTTGATGACCTTGATGAAAGTGTCTTGGAAGATGTCTTCCGCTAACTCCTTGTTTTTGACCGACACCATAAGATAGGAAAACAACCGTCTTTCGTAACGGAGGATAAGGGTCTTTAAAGCAATCTCTTCACCAGCTTGATAACGTGCTATCAATTCGTTATCGGACAAGGCATTCCAATTCATGATACGCTCCTTTCTTTAATGGGTTAATAAAATCAGAAAGTAGATGTTTCTTCGATAGCAGGTCTCCTTTTTTGTTTAAATTGTTAATGCCTTTGTTTGATTATAATTTGAACTGCAAAAATATAATTTTTTTGAATACAACCAAATTTTTGCATAATTTTTTTTTTGAAGCGAGCGTTGGTGAAATTACTTATCTTTGCCGAAGTGTTTCATTTATATATTGTCATGATGAGAAAATGGGTTTACTTCACGTTCTTCACCCTGTTCGCCGTACTTTTTGTGGATGCGCAACAGTTTGATATACAACTTGATAATAAAATTTATGCGGACGGTATTGCCAGCGTCAAGCTTTTGTCGAGCAATGACCAATTGTCGGATCCGGTGGCTCCCCTTGGCGATGTCTTCCACCTCTCTTTCGATGATTTGAGCCTTGAAGCCAGACACTTGAAATATACTTTTATACACTGTACGCATGATTGGAAGCAGTCAGATCTGAACCCCATAGAGTATATTGAGGGTTTCATGGAGGAGGACATTACCACTTATGACCACTCTTTCAATACGATCGAACCCTATATCCATTATCAAGCGAGTTTTCCCAACGAGAATATATCATTCACAAAATCAGGAAATTACATTCTTTATGTATATGACGATACCCCGGATAATCCGATTCTGACACGCCGTTTCATGGTGGTGGAGCCCGTTCCGGCCAAGATTGTCTGCGATGTGCATTCCGCTATAGACATTAATACTCGTTATACTCATCAAGAAGTTGATTTTGTGTTGTTTGCGGGTGGTTATAGAATCCGGAATCCTCAGCAGACAGTCAGGGCAACTATCCAACAGAATGGACGATGGGACAATGCCAAGATCGGGTTGGTGTACCGTTCGGGCAACTCCGCCGAATTGCAGTTCAACTATATTGACGGCACAAACTCGTTCCCTGGAAATGCTGAATTTCACACGTTTGACATCTCCACGCTCCGCTCCAATGCCGACCATGTGGTGGGCATCTCTTATCTGAACCACCATACGCATGTTTATGTGCTGCAGGACGAAGCGCGTCCTTATTCCGCTTACGAGAGTCGGGGCAATATCAATGGCCGCTGCTATTATCGCAATCGTGACTTAAGAAACGAGAATTCAGAGGATTACGTCTTTACCCACTTTACGCTGAAAAGCAGTTTCCCCTTCTCGGACGGTGATGTCTACGTGTTTGGAGAACTGACGGATTGGGAATTGCAAGATGATGCGAAATTGCGGTATAACAAAGAATTCGATTTCTGGGAAACAGAACTGTTGTTGAAGCAAGGGGTGTATAACTACCAGTATGTGTATGTTCCAAGAGGAAGCAATGTGATTGATGCCACCTACATTGAAGGTTCGCATTACGAAACTAGTAATATATACAATATTTATGTATATTTCCAGGAAGAGGGTACTACATACGACCGGCTTATCGGTTTTCAACCCTGTTCCATCGTGGATCAAAAGTAAGTGTTATTTGTTTTTAACGCACCTGACAGAGTAGAAAGCCTCTTTCGGAGTGCAATTGATTTCCACGGTAGCGTTAGTGTAATAGAAACGGTGGATGGGCGCCGTGTCGGGACTGCCGTCCGAGCAGGTCCAGAAGCCGGCGTTGTTGCCAAATCCTTCTGCCTGTCCATTCCACACACTGCCGGCAGGTAGAACGGAAAACCCTGTGCCATTGTTGGTTGCGGTATTTTCAATGATGCAGCAGTCTGCTCCGTGGGTCAAGAAGTCAAACTGCCAGCCTTCGCTGGAAGCCATCGCTTTGGCCACATTGTTGACATCGGTGCCGCAGCGGTAGTAATCTTTGTAGCCCACATAATCCTCCAATCCCATCCATTCGAAGTTGGACGGCATGTGCCAACCGTCAGGACACAGACCTTGCACACGACCGTCAATCTCCTCGGTCGGTTCTGATTTGTCCAGTCCAGCATGCCAAGTATATAGCCTTCCGTAACGGATGATGTGTTGCGGGTCATTGTTGGGAGCTTGTGGTGCAGGCAGGATCTCACGTCCGTCTGCATAATGCAGGGTGCGCAGGTTTTCGCGTAGCCAGCATTCGTTACCCATTATAACTGTCTGATACTCATTGCCGTCAATGTCTTTGACCGTGCCGCAGTCGCGAATGTCTTGGGCGTAGGCAGATACCGCGAAAATCAAAGCGGCAAAGAAGAATACAGCTTGTTGGAATAGTCTCATTCTTTGATTGTTATATGTAGAGACGGTGTGCACACCGTCTCTACATGGGAAATTATTCAATACGGTCAGAAATCAGATATTTGTTGCGGTCGGAACCGTTGCGAACCACCAATTCAGCCAGGTAACCGGCCAAGAACAGCATCAGACCGAAGACCATGGCCAACAGCGCGAGGTAGAAGAGCGGTTGGTCAGTGACCTGACGGAAACCTGGCACTTGGTGTGACAATCGATAAAGTTTTTGTGCGATGAGCACAATGGTGATGACGATACCAATCAGGAATGACAGCGAACCCAAAGAACCGAAGAAATGCATCGGCTTTTTGCCGAATTTCGACATGAAACTGACCGTCAGCAGATCCAGATAACCGTTGATGAAGCGGTCCCAGCCAAATTTGGAGACGCCGTGTTTGCGTTTCTGGTGGATGACCACTTTCTCGCCGATATTGCTGAAACCCGCCCATTTGGCGATGACCGGGATGTAACGGTGCATCTCGCTATAGACTTCGATGGATTTCACGACATCCTTCTTGTAAGCTTTCAGACCGCAGTTGAAGTCGTGGAGTTGGATGCCCGACATGCGGCGAGTGGTCCAGTTGAAGAACTTCGAAGGGATGTTCTTGGCAATCTTGGAGTCGTAACGCACTTTCTTCCAGCCGGATACGAGATCATAACCGTCCTCTTTGATCATGCGGAAGAGTTCGGGAATCTCGTCGGGACTGTCCTGCAAGTCGGCGTCCATGGTGATCACCACATCGCCTTGGCAAGCCTCAAAAGCGGTGTTCAATGCAGCCGATTTGCCGTAGTTGCGACGGAATTTTATCCCTTTGATTGCGGGATTTTTGGCGTGAAGATCTTGAATCACAGACCAAGACTCGTCGGTAGAGCCATCGTCCACCATGATGACTTCATAGGTGAAGTTGTTTTCAGTCATGACACGCTCGATCCAAGCGGCCAATTCAGGAAGCGATTCCGCTTCGTTCAATAAGGGTACTATTACGGATATATCCATATTCAATCAGTAATTAGTAATTTGTAATTAGTAATTGGTTTAAGGTTTATGGTTTATGGTTTAGTAGCTTAACAGTTTAGTAGCTTAACAGCTTAGTGGTGCTTCAACTTATAAACTTGTAAGCTTGTAAGCTTGTAAGCTTCTAAGCTTCTAAGCCTCATTCGTTTCAGATTCAGAAGGAACGAAATCTTCAATCGGTTTCTTCGATGTGTAGTTGAACATGGCGACGAAGAGGCCGAAGAACATGCCGTAGAGCAAGTACATCATCGCGCTGACCCCGGCATATTTCCCGTTTTGATCGTAATGCGGTACGCGAGATTTGTTCTCTTCGAAACGGATTTGCAGCGGGTCGATGCTGGCGAGTGTGTCGTTCGTCTTCTGGACGATGTCTTGTACATACGGGGTGGAGGGCTTGCCGTCGTTCTGCTCGGTGTAGCTTACCAACGTCTCCATCAGCACTCTCTTGGCGTAGGGCGTGAAGTTGCCGAGTTTGTATTCTTCTTTGTCGGCTTCGGGCTTGGAACGCAGTTTGTTGATGTAAAATTGCTGGAAAATCAGAATGCCGCTGTTGATTTCATCGCGAATCTGTTGCTGCTCCGTCTCGTTTGTCAGGCATCCGTCTTCTGTTTTGAAAACGACATCTTTGAGCAGAGACTCTTTGCGGTTATTCAGCAATTCGGCTGCGGCATCTGTGTAGGCCTTCAGCTCGGCGTTGGTCAGCGTGTCTTTGGCCAAGTTTTGTTTGTACTTGTCCAGAGCAATGGTGTACTTCTGCTGCAGACCGTCTTTTTCGATGAATGAGTAGTGCAGCATGTCGTAGCCGAAGAGCATAATCGCCCCGATGAGGGAGATGAGGATGCAGCTCCGGTAGGCCTTAGCGAACGAGAGTCGTTCGGTGTAGGTCTCTTTGAACTCCTTCACGCCTAAATGCAATACGAGGATAAAGCCGACAATCATAGCCAAATCGAGTATTTGGCTGGCTGCGTAATCGACTTTCCGGGCAAACATCTTCAGCAACTCAATGCCTATGAGCATAATGCCCAAAATGACGCCCCATTTGAGATGGATTTTCCAGAAGTTGCTCATTTGGCTATTCGCTTTTGGCTGTTAGCTGTTGGCTAAAGGCTAAAAGCCAATAGCCAACGGCCAATAGCTATATTATTTCGGGCAGCAGAATTCGGTGAGCACGCTGCAGGTGGACTTCGGGTGAGCGAAACCGATCATGAGGCCTTCAGCACCGGGACGGGCGGCTTTGTCGATGAGGCGCACCTCTTTTTCCTCCAGTTCATGCAATGCTTCGTTCGTGTCGGGCACTGCGAATGCGATGTGGTGGATACCCTCGCCTTTGTTCTCGATGAACTTTGCGATGGTGCTCTCAGGAGATGTCGGCTCCAAGAGCTCGATCTTGGTCTGACCAACCTTGAAGAAGGCGGTCTTCACTTTCTGGTCAGCGACCTCTTCGATGTTATAGCATTTCATCCCTAAGATATTCTCATAATAAGGGATGGCAGTTTCTAAACTTTTCACGGCGATGCCGAGATGTTCGATGTGGGTGATGTTCATTGTTATTACGTTTTATTGTTTGTTATTAATATCTTTAAGGTTTAAGGTTTATGGTTTATGGTTTAAGGGAGCTGAATGTTTTTTTCGAATGATTATCTATTATCAATAAATCAATCCCTGTCTGGGGTGGCGTCGAGCCATGTCGTTTTGTGTTTGATGAGTTTGATGATGAGGGCGATGACGGCGTAAACGAGGGTGGCGCCGAGGAAAAACCAGTTGTAGGCAGGGTCATCAAGTTCGGGGCGTTCGAGGTTTTGCATGACAATCCGTTCGAAAAGAGCGTAGTCGAGGACAGTGTATGAGACGAGAACGGACATGAAAGTTGCATATTCGCGTCGGATGAGTGTTTTCCATGAGAAATCGAGCATGCCGCCTTCGTAGAGAGACCATT